>Ga0126371_10000301_pt1 | contig 39900 bp, 26 predicted proteins | sample PanSoiMetaPlot_4_FD_110145 | JGI IMG/M metagenome (GOLD analysis project Ga0126371, IMG submission 110145) | Tropical forest soil microbial communities from Panama - MetaG Plot_4 | ecosystem: Environmental > Terrestrial > Soil > Tropical forest > Bulk soil | place: Panama | collected 2016-02-17
TGGCGGCGGGGGATCCAATCAAGACGCTGACGCTTCAACACGGTACTTCCAAGCTGTGGCAGGGCTTGCCTGTATTGATTGTCGTTCTGGTCGGCGGTTTCCTCACGAACTTCATCTGGTGCCTCATCTTATTGAGACGCAACAAGACCGGATATCAGTTCTTCGACGCGCACATTCGAACAACATCGCCGATCGAGGAACCGATCCTGGAAACCGCCGTGGATGCCCCTAGCCGCGAAGTCGTGGAACATATCGGAGTACGATCATCTACTCAGACGGCAGTGATCGCTCAACCGACGCCTGCGGAATCGGCGCGCGCTCCGATGTTGCGCAATTACCTCCTATGCGCACTGGCGGGTACTACCTGGTATTTCCAGTTTTTCTTCTACACCATGGGCGAGAGTCAGATGGGACGCTACAGTTTCTCGAGTTGGACCCTGCACATGGCCAGCATCATTATCTTCAGCAGCCTTTGGGGCATCGGCTTCAAAGAATGGAAAGGTGCCGGTGCTCGCGCGGGATATCTACTTACCTTGGCGCTCTTCCTGCTGGTAGCATCCACAGTGATCGTCGGTTACGGTAACTACTTGGGGCTGGGAAGTACCGGACAATAAAAGGTGCTCGGGAGTCGCGCGCGGTTCGACCGGGAGAGCAGCGCCTAATATCTGGGCGTCTGTATTGGGTCCCGTGCCATCCGAAAGGAAGAAAATGCCCCCAACAGGACGGCGACTTGGATCTGCCATTTTCGCCGCGGCAGTATTAGGCCTGTTAACCGCGACTGCAATTGCTCCAACCCAGACTCCTCAACCTAAAACATATCCATGGTCTGATGCTTCTCTTGCACCTGACAAGCGGGCGGACATGGTGGTGAAAGAACTCACGCTCGATGAGAAGATATCGCTCCTTCACGGAAATGGCGTTGCCTTCAATACCGCGGGGCCCACTGAATCCAATGGAGGCGCGGGCTACTCGGTTTCAATTTCTCGCCTCGGCATTCCGGCCATTCAGATGGCAGACTCGGCCTATGGCGTAACCAGGGGAGCGCGGTGGGGAAGATACTCGACGGCTCTCCCGAACAATCTGGCCGCCGCCTCTTCCTGGGATCCCCAAACCGCTTTTGACTACGGTGCACTCATCGGCCGCGAATTGCGTGCCCAGGGATACAGCATGTCGTTGGGCGGCGGAGTGAACCTTCCGCGAGAGCCCCGCAACGGGCGCACATTCGAATATCAGGGAGAAGATCCGCTATTGGCGGGAACCCTGGTCGGAAATTTCGTGAAAGGCGTGCAGTCCCAGAACATCATCGGCGATCTGAAGCACTATGCTGTCAACGATCAGGAGAGCGGACGCAATGCAGTCAACGCCAACATCGACAAGCGCTCGATGCGCGAAACCGATCTGCTGGCCTTTCAAATCGCTCTCGGCATCTCCGATGCTGGCGGCGTGATGTGCTCTTACAATCGCGTCAACGGAGATTACGCCTGCGAAAATACTTATCTCCTAACGGATGCTCTAAAAAAAGACTTTCAATTCAAAGGATTCGTTCTGTCGGATTGGGGAGGAACACACTCCGCAACAAAAGCGTCGCATGCTGGGCTGGATCAGGAGCAGCCAGGCAAGTATTTCTACGGCGACGTTCTCAGGAAAGCGCTCGAGAGCGGCGAAGTCTCTTCGGACGAGCTGAATGATCATGTGCACCGCATTGTGCGCACCATCTTCGCGACGGGCCTCTTCGATCATCCAGTGGTGAGGCAGGTGCCGGATGTTGAAGGAGGAATGGCGACTGCGCAAAGCATCGCCGAAAAAAGCATCGTGCTCCTGAAGAACAAAGATCACATCCTGCCGTTGAATCCCTCAAAGCTGCATGCGCTCGTCCTGATTGGCGGTCATGCGGATGTCGGTGTGCTTACCGGTGGAGGCTCGGCGCAAGTTGATCCACCCAGTGGTTCTCCCGTTTCGCCGCCAGCGCCTGATCCCAATCGGCCGAGAGCCTTTATGCGTCAGGCGTGGATGCCCAGTTCACCTCTCCGCGCGCTGAAAGCGCAAATACCGGGGACAAAGATCTCTTACGTTTCCGGCGACAATCTCGATGAAGCCAGGACTGCCGCTAAGAGTGCCGAGGTTGCCATTGTGTTCGGATACCAGTGGGAGTCAGAAGGCTTCGATCTGAAGACGCTCGCTCTTGACGATTCTCAGAACAAACTCATCGATGCCATAGCCGCCGCAAACCCGCGGACGATCGTGGTCCTTGAAACCGGCAGTCCGGCGACGATGCCATGGGTCGACAAAGTCTCGGGTGTTATGGAGGCCTGGTATCCGGGCATTCGCGGCGCCGATGCGCTCGCCAACGTCATTACGGGAAAGGTGAATCCCAGCGGCAAATTGGCAATAACTTTCCCGAAGAGTGATGCAGACCTCCCGCATCCCAACCTCGTCTCACCGCCGCCGGAATCGGATCCGAGCTTTCCCGGGGGCGGCGACATCTCTGCTTTCATGAGCCGGATGTCACAGGGGCTTCCTGCTTTTCAGGTTTATTACGACGAGAAACTGAAGGTTGGGTACAAGTGGTATGACGCCGAGAAAAAGCCGGTGCTATTTCCATTTGGCTACGGACTCTCGTATACCACGTTCGCGTATTCCGGTCTGACCGTGACTCCCGGAGACACACTGACGGTTTCTTTCACCGTAAAGAACAGTGGCTCTCACCGAGGGACCGAAATCTCCGAAGTCTATACGTCATTTCCCGAAGCGGCCGGAGAGCCTCCAAAGCGTCTCATTGGCTGGAGCCGAACCGATCTGGCTCCGGGTGAATCAAAGCAAGTCTCGCTTCCCCTCCACCGAGACCGACTGAATGTCTATGACGAGGCGTCGGACAGTTGGAAACTCGTGCCGGGGTATTACACGGTGATGGCGGGAGGCTCGTCGCAAGATTTGCCGCTGCGAAAGGAAGTGACGCTGCAATAAAGGAATGACAACGCCTAGCGGCGTGGAGATATCTGCAGTTGCAACTTCCCAACGAGGCCAGAAGGCAGGGGCTGCAGATTCTCCATACCCTGCGGCACGAACCGTTCCCCGTAGCGGTCGTTCAGTAGTCGATAGTCGGGAAGACTATGGCCAGCCAGCGAGTTGATCGCCGAGTTGCCAACGATGATAGTCAGTTCGTTTTTTCCTGGTTTCATCAATGAAGTGACATCAATCGAATACGGCGGATGCCACACAACTCCAACGCGCTGACCGTTGACGTAAACCTCCGCGGTCTCTCGCACCGGACCCTCTAAATATGCACGCATGTTGAAAGCCGGCAAGGGATCGGGCTTCGGTACCGGAGTGCCCTCTCCAAAGTCCAGGGTCACGCAGTTGCGCGAGAGTAGTTCAGCAGGAATATGAACTGTCTTTTGGTAAGTGACTTGTCCGGAGTAGTACTTGAAGGGCTCGTCGTCGCTCCATGAATGCAAGGTCGACATCGTAGTCGTGTGCTGAACATCATTGAAGGTAACCTTCCAGTCAGACGAAAGGTCGATATTCTTTGACGGAGAGCCCGGTTTGCGTTCTGGTTCGGCCTTGGAAAGGGAATTTGAGAAGACGATCAGCCGCGATTCGTAAGGCTGCAACGACAGTTCAATCTGCCCTGGACCTTCGATCGACGACATGCGCCCAGTGAACGGATCCCACCACTCGGCACTGCGTTTGGCATCGCGGAACCTAGCAATGGTTTGAATCACATGATTCGCAGTGTTCGCGATGAAGTACAAATCTGCCGCGTCCAGCTTGCGATGAATGAATCCAATCTCCGGAGCGCTGGGAGAAAAGTTTACGTCTGGCTTCGCATGACTAAGAAGAGTTTTTCCTAGTTCGTCCTCGTTTTTCAGGAAGCGGCCAGCCTCACCAGCATCGCGGAACAAACGCTGCGAAATTTCCTGAATCTGTAGGCTCTCTGCCGCAGCACCCATCCAGCCTGGAGCCGTCGAAGGCAGACGGCGCGTTGCGATGACGACGCCGCCGTGCAGCACATACTGCTCGATCCTCTTATAGGTGGACAATGGTATGCGCTCGATAGCGGGCAGAACAAGCACTGGGTAAGGAATTCCGACCGCGTCGATCGCATCCCCATCAATGAAGTCAAAATTGAATCCCGCGTCGAGAATCTGCGGAATCACCTTGTCGCCCAGCAAATCTCCCATGGACTCGTCAATGCTCACATCCTTGCCCCTTGTATTGAAGCCGGTCTTGTTTGTAACCGATGAAGACGATTGACCATTCGCGGTGAAACTCGCCCAGGCATCGTCGTTGGGTAACAACACTGCCACGTCGTTTGCTGACTTGCCCTGGCGAAGCGCGAAGCTCACCCGCTGCAGATATGCGCTCAAATCGGGCATGGCAAACCACCACGGATTGTGCGCGTTGAATGCTCCAGCCGCATACATCCGCCACCCGGGTTCACCCGCCACTTGCGGCGAGTAAGGCCAACCATGGCCAACCAGTTGATTGATCCCCTGCAGAAAGTGCAGATCAGCTTCCACCTTCATATCGAGCGGCGCCGCCCGAAACGCTGGAGAATGCAGCCAGGTCCAGGTTTCAGACGAAATAACCGGTTTCCCAAACAGATGGCCGGCAGATGCCGCCCAGCGCGTATCCGAGAACTGCCTCCACATTAAGAAAGTTGCCTTACCTTCACCTTCGGGCAAATCTTCGCATTGATTGCTTGAAAGCGTGACAGGAGGGAATCCATACGTCTGAGATCGCAGCAGCGTGTGATGTTGCGATGCCCAGACATGCAGTGGCTTCAGGTAATTGTCGTTGGCAAGTTCGGTGAGTGTCCTTCCCCAATCGTGCCGGATTGCCGCCGTATCGGGCCCTGCATCCCCAATCAGGGACAGCAAGTGTGGAGTGAGGTCATAGCCTCGTCTCAGTTGAAACTCTCGCAGGAGTTCAGGTGTCCAGTCCGATCCGTAATCCTCCAGGCTGTCACTGAACACCGCATAAGGCGGATGATCACCGAACGCAGTCATCATGCGGTCTCCAACCGCGTGAAGATGCGCTTCGATTGCGTTCTGATCGTAGTGGTCGAGGACAAATCCCTCTGCCCCAACAGCAGGGCGTTTCACGGTCATTCCCGTGCGACTGGAGATGAAGAAAACTGCGCAGTACGGTCCGTTCAGACCCATCGAAAGTTGCAGGCGACCATTCTCAATCACTGGATTCGAGACGTGTTGCCCGTGGCTGATGGCGAGCGCATCAGGTGAGCCGGGCACAAGAAAAATCGCCTCCAAACGTTCACCCGTGGAGATGTTGGGTATGGCAATTGACGTTGCGCCAGCCGGAATCGTCCCCGTCTCAACTCGCATAGCCCCTGCCGCTTGGTTAACCGGAATGTGAGGCCCGCCGAAAGGCCATCCGCTACCGAGCGTAATGTCGACGCGCAGGCCCAGCTGCCGAGCTTCACTAGCCGCGTAGCGGAGGGCATCAATATGTTCCTCGGAAAGAAATGGCGAGTTGTGAAAACCTGTTTGAGGATCGTCCAACGCTAGGGGATAGAGAGTGGCGATTTCAACGCCACCGATCCCCGCTGCTTTCACCTGTTCGAGCTCGCGCTTGATCTCGTCTTTGGTGACTGCGGGGCCAAACCACCACCAGCGCATCATAATCCGTGCATCGTCCGGCGGATGCGTAAATGATTCTCTCAGCTCAGCCAAGGTTGACCCTGTTTGGGCCAACGCCAGAGACGTCAGCAGGAAAGGAAGGAACATCAGGACGGCGCGCACGGTTTTAGTCAAAACGCCCTCCAGGGTGCCGTAGCGGAAAGTTCACAGGAGCAAACTACTTTTCCGGCAGAGCCCAAGCGAACAGCACACTCCCGCTACTAGTAAGGACATATTGGCGACCGTCGAGTTCATAAGCGGTCGGAGAACTCACAATTACCGAGCCCGATCCCGCATGCCAAAGGGTTTTGCCGTTGCTTGAATCGATCGCCAGGAAATTGCCCATGGCGTCGCCAGTGAAGGTCAAGCCGGAGTCTGTCGTGAGCACACCCGCTCCGGATCCCTCTGGGCCTAGTTCATGGCTCCAGCGTATGGTGCCCGTCTGGTAGTCGATCGCCTCGAGCACTCCTTTGCCCCACACGTCGTAGTCCGCACCCGCCCAGCCATAAACTCCGTCGGCTGGTTTCGCGAAGTAGATACTCCAACTCGGATGTGCATCGACGATGAACAGGCCATTCTTCGTGTCGAAACTTGGAGAGCGATAGTTCGTGAGGCCGCCTTCATCGGGCGCGATGATGCGTCCATCGGGCGCAGGTTCTTTGGCAGGATTCGGAATTGGTCGGCCCTGCTTGTCGACGCCAAGCGCCCAGTTCACCGGACCATACGGAACGGTCAGAAGATTTTTGCCGTTTGTGCGATCCAGGACGAAGAAGTAGCCGTTGCGCGAAGTCTGCATCAGCATCTTTTTCGGTTCACCATGAAAATCGGCGTCGACCAGCACTGGCGTTTCGACAGCGTCCCAATCGTGTGTGTCGTGCGGAGAAACCTGGAAGGCCCAGGCCAGCTTACCTGTGTCGGGATTGAGCGCAACGATCGAGCACGTATAAAGATCATCTCCAGGCCGGGTTGATCCGTTTAGAACCGGCGTCGGATTTCCCGTTCCCCAGTAGACGAGGTTAAGATCCGGATCGTAGGTGCCGGTCATCCACGTCATTCCGCCCGTCGTCTGATTGGGTGTTCCCGCTGGAGGAGTGGAATCCCACTGCCACTGCGTTGCGCCGCTCTCAGCATCGATCGAGCGAATGTATCCATTGAGATTGTCGAAGTCGCCAGAAACGCCAACGAGCACGTGATTGCGCACCACCAGCGGCGCCATGCTGGTCCAGTAGCCCTTGTTCACATCGGCCACCTCAACGTTCCAGCGAACCGTTCCATCCTTCGCATTGAGTGAGACAAGATGTGCATCAGGAGTGACGAAGTAGAGAAAGCCTTTATACATCGCAACGCCGCGATGGCCGATATGCTCTCCCGAACTTCTTGGGTGCCTGTAGTGCCATATCTGATGGCCTGATCGCGCGTCAACCGCCCACACGTTCTCAGGAACCGTGAAGTACAAGATGCCGTCTGCCAACAACGGCGAAGACTTGATCAGTGAGGTCTGATTTGATTGAAAGGCCCAAGCGAGCGAAAGATTCTTTACATTCTCGGGAGCGATCTGCGTGAGCGAGCTATGGCGACGACCCGAGTAGTCGCCGTGATATCCGGGCCAGCTATTGGCTGGCGGATGCACAAGCACCTGGTCGTCGACCTGTGCCGGCAAAGATGGTGCGAACCCAACCGCTGCTACAGCGCTTGCAGCAATCAAGAAGATAGACCGCACAAGTTTCATGAAATGCTCCCAACCCCGAGAAAAACGTCAGCTAACGTAGAGTTTGCAGATAGGCCATCAGATTGTGAATGTCGTCATCTGTGTACTTGCTGAACAGGTCGACGTGGGCATTCACCGCTTCATCGACTTTGTAGTGCACGTCGGCAGTGCGCCATGAATGATAGACACCGTCTGCATCGACGAGTCCAATGGTGAACTCGTCCAGATACGCGAGTGTGCCGTTCAGGGTCTGGCCGGAAGAAAGCGTCACCTCGACCTTTGACTTCGCGTGCGTGGGATAGAGCATCAATTCCTCGAGCTCTAGACCCTGATGACGAGAAGCAATTCCAGCGAGATCACCCGTGGGCGAGTGACAATTGGCGCATCCTCCCGCGCCGTTGAAGTATTGCCTGCCCGCTTCGGCATTACCAGTCTGCAGATCGGAAGGGTCGACGCCCTTGCGTCCGCCCTGACCTCGCAGACCAGCGGCACTCATTGCATTCCGCTGCGTATGAATGAATGCGACCAGTGCCGCAATCTGGTCATCCGAGCGATCAAATGGAGGCATGCCCTTGTCCAGGCGGCCATTGCGTACAACCGGGCCAATCTTGTCGCCTTTCACATCGGCCGCGACCAACTTGGAGCGAGTCAGGTCCGGACCGCTCTCGCCACCAGTGGCATCACGTCCATGGCAAAACGAGCAATCCTGTCGAAACAGGGCTTTTCCTTTTTGGACTAGTTCCGGAGAATACGTTTTTTCTGCTGAAGGAGAACTTGCTTTCGACGATTGCGGTTTGTGCGTTGTAGTTTGCGCTGAGCCCTGTCCGATCCTTAGAAGACAGGAAGCCGCAAGAAGCAGACTGAATCGCAAGAATACACGTTGCAGGGTCATCGGCAGCCTCAGTGTCCCGCTCCCGCAGGACGAGGATGAGACGCTGTGTTGCCCTCGGTCATACCCAATACCCACTTGATCGCTTCCAAATACATTTTCCGGATGTCGGGGTCACTCCAAGCCTCCTGCGTGTGTCCAAGCGTTGAGTAAAACACGCGGCCCTTACCGTACATCTTGTCCCAGGCTACGGCGAAGTCATGGTCGGTGCGGTGAATGCGCGGATTGTTTTCGTAATTCAGCTTCGTCGGATCAAGGCTCAACAGCACATGAACCTTATCGCGCGACCACTCTTTGGGCTGATAGATCTCGTCGTATTTGATGAACGCAGCAGGGAAGTGGCGAACGGCTGGAAAATTCGGATCTTCGTTGATGATGGGAGCGTTAAACGTCATCCAGGGGTGCTGATCGAACCAGCCGCCCATCATCTCTCCATATTCTGGCCACTTGTAGTTGGTGTCGAGCGCGGCATGCACTCCAACGAAGCCCTTCCCATCGTCTTTAATGAACGACATCATGTCCTTTTTCTGCGAATCGTCAAGATCAAGTTCACCGGTAGTGCTGACGAAAACGATGGCGTCAAAGTAGTCGAGATTCTTCGCATTGCGTTCGAAGGGCTTTTTTGTGATCAACTCGGTATCGGTGCGCAGCATGGCTTCCCATAACCCGGTATCGTGACCCATGTTGTAGATGGCAGCCATGCCATCGCTCACCGAATCGTGCTCAAACCCTTTGGTTTGGCCGATCACGAGGACATGCTTGAGGTGAATCTTTTTCTCGTGTGGCGGAGGAGGCAGCGAAGGGTTCACGGCAACTTGATTTTGTGCCGCAAGGATGGTGGTTAGCTGGATCAGGAAAAGCGCGATGACCAAACACCGTCGAGGTTGGCGCAAGTAAATTCCCCCAGAAGAATTTCTTCGTCAGAGCGACCCGCCAGAGGGCCGCCGATCCAAAGGCACTTGTCCCCCACAACCAGGTCAGGACGTAAAGGTACCATAACCGGGCTGCGATAGAATGTCCCGGTTCTGTTCAGGAGAAAATCTCTTATGCGCGTTGGTGTTTTTACCCCCTTGATGTCGCAATTTCCCCTGGAGACGGTACTAAAGCGGCTTTCCGCGCTCCATATCAATACGGTCGAGTTGCCCACGGGCAACTATGTCGGGGACGCCCATTGCAAACTTTCGATGCTCGACAATGCTTCGGCATTATCTGATTTCAAGAAAACCATCGCAGATCATGGCTTCAGCATCAGTGCCCTCAGTTGTCACGGCAACGCGCTGCACCCGGACCATGCGATCGCGCAGCCGCATCGCGACGTAAGCCGCAAGACCATTCTGCTCGCCGAAAAGTTGGGCGTATCGACAATGGTCGATTTTTCGGGATGCCCGGGCGACACTCCAAATGCCAAGGCGCCCAATTGGATCACGTGCCCGTGGCCGCCTGATTTCCGGACAGTTCTCGACTGGCAGTGGAACGAGATGGTTGCGCCGTACTGGCAGGAGCACGCGAAATTCGCCGCCGACCACGGGGTGAAGATCGCCGTCGAAATGCATCCAGGCTTTGTGGTCTACAATCCAGAAACTCTGCTACGGCTCCGCTCGATCGCCGGAGATCAGGTCGGCTGCAACTATGATCCCAGCCATCTGTTTTGGCAAAGCATCGACCCTATCGAAGCGATTCGCGTACTCGGAGACTCGATCTTTCACGTCCACGCGAAAGATACGCAGCTCTATCCAGTGAATCTGGCGCGAACCGGTGTTCTTGACACGAAGCCATACACACAGGAGCGTGATCGCAGCTGGATATTCCGCACTTGTGGGTATGGCCATGGCGCGGAGTGGTGGAGCGCATTCATTTCAACCTTGCGCCTGGTTGGTTATGATTCCGTGATCTCGATCGAGCACGAGGACAGCTTGCTGTCGCCGGTGGAAGGCCTCACCAAGGCAGCAAGCTTCCTCAACGGCATCGTGATTCGGGAGCAACCCGCCGCTGCCTGGTGGTCGTAACGAATTTGGATCTCAAGGCCGAAACGCTATAAATTGGTCGGCATGCGTCTTCGGCCTTGGGCTCCGTTTCTTCTGTTCGCGCTCACTTCCGCGACACTGGTTAGCGTTCACACTGCGAAAGCCGGTTCGCAATCTGGTCCCCCCGCAGCGCAGGACTGGCCCGTGTGGGGTGGATCGCCCGAAAATCAACACTACTCGCCTCTCACCCAGATCAATCGGTCGAACGTCAAACAACTTCAAGTCGCCTGGACCTACGACACCGGCGAGAAAGGCGGAGTGCAAACCAGCCCGCTCGTCGTCGGTCGAACTCTATACGGAATCAGTCCAACGCAGCTGATCTTTGCTGTGGAGGCCGCCACCGGCAAATTGCTGTGGAACTTCGACTCCGGCATCAAGGGTATGCAGCCCGATCGCGGCCTCGCCTACTGGTCGAGTGGCGATGACCGAAGAATCTTCGTGGGCGTAATGAATTTTCTTTACGCGCTCAATGCCACGACCGGGAAGCCGATCCCTACATTCGGAACTGACGGACGCGTTGACCTGCAGGAGAATCTAGGACGCGAACCGCGCTTTCAATCGATCGCACTCACCAGCCCCGGGATTGTCTACAAAGACTTGATCATCGTGGGGGGCCGCAATCCCGAGACCCTGCCCGCACCGCCCGGGGACATTCGCGCCTACGACGTGCGCACCGGGAAACTGCGCTGGTCCTTCCATACGATCCCTCATCCCGGAGAGTTCGGATACGACACCTGGCCGAAAGATGCATGGAAGACCAGCGGCGCCGCGAACAATTGGGCAGGCATGGCGCTCGACGTTCGCCGCGGCATCGTTTTTATACCAACAGGCTCAGCGGCGTTCGATTTTTATGGCGCCGACCGCATCGGAGACGACCTTTTTGCCAACTGCGAAATCGCACTGCATGCCGAGACCGGCGAGCGGATCTGGCATTTCCAGGGAGTGCACCACGATCTGTGGGATCGCGATTTCCCATCGGCGCCGGTTTTAGTCACGCTCAAGCGCGACGGCAAGCCTCTCGATGCAGTCATTCAGACAAGCAAGCAGGGCTTCCTTTACATGTTCGACCGCCTCACCGGCAAGCCGCTCGTGCCAATCGAGTACCGGAAGTATCCGGCGAGCACATTGCCCGGCGAAGTTGCTGCGGCTGAACAAGGGCTTCCCACGTGGCCCGCCCCGTATGCTCGACAAGCGTTCACCGAGGACATGCTGACGACGCGAACTCCAGAGGCGCATCAGTGGGCGCTCGACCGCTTCCGCGCATCGATTCATGAAGGACAATTTGTGCCCTTTCGAGTCGGTCAGGAGACCATCGTTTTCCCGGGCTTCGATGGCGCAGCGGAATGGGGCGGACCCGCAATGGATCCTGAGACGGACATCGTTTACATCAATTCGAATGAAATGGCGTGGACGGCCTCACTTTTCGAGGACAAGGGCGAGCGCGGCGCGAAAGCAATTTACCTCAGCCAGTGCGCAGTCTGTCATGGCGAGAATATGCATGGAGCGCCTCCGGATATTCCTGCACTTGCGGGCATTGGCGATCACCGCAGTCCGGCTGACATCGCTACCACCATTCGCAGCGGCAAAGGACGCATGCCCGGGTTTCCGAATCTTTACGAAGATCAATTGAATGGTCTTGTGGAATATCTCCTTACCGGCGAGAGCAAGGAACTCGCCAGCGCTGGCCCGCCTCTTCCCGCGATGAAATATCGGCTCACGGGATATCGTCGCTTCCTAGATCCCGAAGGTTACCCGGCGATTTTACCGCCCTGGGGAACGCTCAATGCGATCGATCTGAACACCGGCCAGTACAAGTGGAAGATCAACCTCGGTGAATATCCGGAACTCGCGGCAAAAGGGTTGAAGAATACCGGTTCGGAAAACTACGGCGGCCCTATTGTGACCGCTGGTGGCCTGCTCTTCATCGCTGCCACGAACTACGACAAGAAATTCCGCGCGTTCGACAAAGCCACAGGCGAACTTCTCTGGGAGACGACTCTGCCCTTCGCTGGAAACGCCTCACCGATTACCTACATGGTCGAGGGACGCCAATATATTGCGATCGCCGCGGGTGGCGGAAAAGATCCGCGATCGAGCTCCGGCGGAGTGTACGTAGCGTTCGCCTTACCTCAAAACACGAAACCGTGAACAAGGGTCGAAAAACTTCCATTTGGCTTCGTTTGCTGTCTTTTCTCTTGACCACCGCCGTTGCATGAGTTCAGACTCTCTTCTCAAATAGAAGGCCGGTAGCCAAGCGACGTCGAATTGAGGCTCAGGTCGTGATTTGTGAGGTAAGAATGAAACGATTCAAATTTTGGATATGCGGGTTCGTTTTTCTTGTGTTGATCTCGACGTTTTCCTTTGGACAAGCCGTATACGGCAACATCATCGGAACGGTCACGGACGCGAGCGGAGCCGCGGTTCCGAATGCAGCTGTAACCATCACTGACCTCGATCGCGGGCAATCTTCCAAAATTACAGCCAACGCCAGCGGGAATTACGAACAAACCCACTTGCTCGCTGGACACTACAAAGTGAGTGTGACTGCCGCAGGCTTTAACACCTTCGCAGCTACGGCCGAGGTTCAAATCGATGCTTCCACGCGCGTCGATGCACTTTTGGGCGTGCAAGGCCAGTCGACCGAGGTTACGGTGACCGGTGAAAGCCCGCTGCTCAAGACAGATCGCGCCGATGTCAGTACAACTCTGACCACCGACGAACTGGGCAGCCTGCCGATCTTGAATCGCAACCTGACGCAAATGCTGCTGGTGACGCCCGGCACGCAACTGAATGATTGGACCCATGCCGCTGCGGAGAATCCGCAAGGTGGTTATCAGATTGACGTGAACGGCCAACAGTTCACGGGCAACGGATTCTTGCTCGATGGAACGGAGAACAACAGTTCAATTCTGGGCATTGCAGTTATCAACCCCAATATTGACTCCTTGCAGGAATTCAAAGTTACCACCAGCGATTACGACGCCCAGTTTGGTTCCGTGGCCGGCGCATTAATGCAAGCCACCACGAAATCGGGTACGAATCAGTTTCACGGTTCGCTATTCGAGTATCTGCGCAATGACAAGTTCAATGCGAGTGATCGTTTTTCCGGCGTCAATCTTCCCCTGCGCTGGAACCAGTATGGCGGAACGATTGGCGGTCCCATTAAGAAGGACAAGCTGTTCTTCTTCGGCGACTATCAAGCAACACGGCGCCGCCGCGAGGCGACCAACACCGTCACCGTTCCTACTGCGGCCGAGCGCTCTGGGGATCTCACCGCACTTCTGGGTGCATATCTTTGCGCCGATGGATCCGCTTCCTCAAGTCCGTGTTCAGGTGTCGCACCGATCATGGTGACTACCACCGAGGGCGCGAGTGTTCCTGCGCAACAGGGCATGGTGTTTGACCCCACGACCGGCAACTCCGACGGAACGGGTCGTCTGGCAATCGCCAGCGGCGGCAAAGTGAATGTGCTGCCTTCCGTGCCCAGTGCCGTCACCCAGATTCTGAGCTACATCCCGATGCCAAATAACGGTACGGGAATCGCCAACAATTACATCGCGTTTGGAAGCGAGCACTTTGATAGCGACCAGTTCGACGGTCGCATCGACTACAGCTTTTCCGACAAGATGCACTTCTTTGGGCGATACACCCTGGCTGACTTCACACTCTCCGCTCCGGGAGCGTATGGAACCGAAGCAGGTGGGCCTGGCCTGAATGGAATTTTCTTCGCAGGAAGTTCTCTCGATCGCAACCAGAGTCTGGCTTTTGGGGCAAACTACACCTTCAGCAGCAGCCTGATCACGGATTTCCGGTTCGGTTTTTATCGTTACCGCATTCGCGTGCAGCCCAACGGCGTGGGAACTACTCCGGCCGCCAACGCTGGGTTCCCCGGATTGAATCTTGGCACGACCGAGACCAGCGGCATGCCCGCCTTCTATGTCGGAGGCGACAGCGGATTCAACTTCGGATACGCCCTGGGCGTCAATCAGTGCAACTGCCCGCTCAAGGAAACTGAGAATCACTTCCAGTGGGTGAACAACTGGATGAAGACGCGTGGCAATCACAGCTTCGTTTGGGGAGTAGATATCCGTCGCGCGCAGCAGCAAAGAATTCCTAGTGATTCCCATCGCTCCGGAGAGATCAACTTCGGAGACGGCGTCACCGGGAGTGCGGACGTCGACAACGTCACCTCGAATGCGAGCGGTAACATCGCCAATCCAAGCTTTGTCACAACCGGCGAAGGGCTGGCGTCGTTCCTGCTCGGATATCCTGGCGGCTTCGCACGATACTTCACAGGAATCGGATTCCATCCCGGTCTTCGCCAAACACGGCTGTTCTTCTACGCCCAGGACACTTGGCGCGCTACTCGCAAACTCACACTGAGCTACGGACTGCGCTACGAAAACTATTTGCCTCAGACCGCGGCGAGTCCGGGTGGGGCTGGAAGCTTTGATCCCAACACTGGTGAAGTCTTGGTGGCTGGCGTCGGTTCTGTGCCGTCGAATATGGGAATTAAAGCCTACAATCTGGGCTTCGCGCCCAGGCTTGGTGCTGCCTATCAACTGCAGGAGCACACTGTGATCCGCGCAGGATACGGACGTAGCTTTACTCCCGCGGGACTCGGTGCCGTGTTCGGTCAAGGGCCCGACTACGATCCGCCGATCACGAATCCGCAACAGTTGAACCAGGCCAACAATTACTCGTATGTGTTCAATATGCTGACCGGTCCTCCACTGCCGGCCAATCCGCCGATTGGAAGCAACGGTCGCTATCCCCTGCCGGTCGGCCTGAATGTCTATTATTTCTTCAATCCGCCCAGCGCTTATCGTATTCCTCTGGCGGACTCATGGAACCTGACGGTCCAGCACCAATTTAGTCCAAAACTAACCGCCGAAGTGGCGTATGTCGGAAACGTCGGTAGGCACTTGTTCATCAACCCTAATGTGAATCAGGCTGCGTTAGATCCAAATTGTCAGACCGACGGCCCGGGAGGCACTTCCACGTGCGACGACTACGATTCGCGCCGCCTCTATTTCCAGAAGTTCGGATTGCCGCAGGGACTCTATGAAACCTGCAACTGCGACAATTCGAGTTATCACGCGTTGCAGTTGAAAGTACAAAAGCATGCGACTGCGGGACTGGATTTTCTGGTTACGTATACCTACGGCAAGGCGATGGCAAACAGCGAGACCGGCGGAGCGTTTTCCAATAACCTCAACTGGTGGCAGGATCACGGACCCGCCAACTATGATCGCACTCAAACCCTCACGGTGGGGCATGTTTGGGCCCTCCCTTACGGACGGGGACGCCATTTCGGCAGCTCCACTAGTCGTGCGATGGACCTCGTTCTCGGCGGTTGGGATTTCAGCGGAATCACGACTGTAGAGTCAGGGCTGCCCTTCACTCCAACCCTTTCGAATGCCCCGGAAGTATTTGCGGACCTGAACAGCGTTCGAGCTGATCAGGTTGGGGATCCGCAAGTTGGACATCCCGATGTTTCGAGCCCGTTGCCAGGTACGGTTTACTGGTTCAATCCCAGCGCGTTTACAGCTCCACAGGGGATTGGCCGCAATGGCTTCGTGCATCACAACGCGTTCCGCGGGCCGCGGTTCGTTAATTTCGACCTGTCGCTCGGGAAAGTCTTCACGATTGCGGAAGGCAAGACTTTGGAATTCAAGTGGGAAAACTATAACGCGTTTAATCACGTGAATCTGGTGAATCCCAATTCCACAGTCGATGTTGCGGGTGGCGGCGGTATCACAGCCGCGGCTACAATGCGCCAGATGCAGTTCGGTCTACACTTCCGTTTCTAACGACTCAGCCCGCCGAGTATGCCTCGGCGGGCTTCGTCTGCCGTCGCAGTTCAGAACCAAGAGAGGATACCTTTATCCGATGAGACTGCACGTGTGCCTTGTCCTCGCACTCGCATTAATGGTTGGCGTTTCCCGTTCGAATTCACAACAAGCCGAGCCTAATCCTGAGCCCGATGCACGGTATAAGGCGGACATTCTGATTGTGGTCGGCCATCCCGATGACGATATCGAGGTTGCCGCCTACGTGGCGAAGCTGATCGAGCAGCAACATCAAAGGGTGGCCGTTGTGTACGGGACCCGCGGCAACTCCGGAGGTAATGCTGCCGGCTCCGAGCAGGCGAACGCGCTCGCTGACATTCGCGAGATGGAGGCTCGCCACTCGCTTGCTTCTTATGGGATTACCAACGCTTGGTTCCTCCAGGGATCGGACACTCCCGGAGGCGATGTGCTCCATTCGCTCGAGCTCTGGGGACACGGCAAAGCGCTCGATGAAGTTGTCCGGCTGGTGCGCATCACACGCCCGGAAGTGATCATGACGTGGATGCCGAACTACGTGGTCGGCGAGAATCACGAAGACCATCAAGCCGCTGGGGTTCTAGCTACTGAGGCGTTCGATCTGGCCGCTAATCCAGTCGCTTTTCCAGAGCAACTCGAGGCACCCCGCAATCGGCTTGGCATTAGCAACTATGGCGAGGGCCTTCGTCCATGGCAGCCGAAGAAGATCTATTACTTCACCGATGCGACGCACTTCGATTTCCTGAAAGGCGCCGGTCCCGAATATCCCACGAGCGACATCTCTCCGTCTCGCAAAATTCCGTACTCGCGCGTTGCTGCTGAAGCTTGGGGCTACTACCAGACTCAGAATGATTTCACCGACGCCCAGCTAAAGGAATACAGCGAGATGCCCATTCGTTTAATCTTTGGGAAGTCACTGGTCGGGGGAAGCGCAACTGGGGATGTCTTCGAGGGTATCACCGCCCCACCGATTTCCTACGTTCGTCCACACGGCTATGAGCCTTCACCCGGAGGTGAATTGAGCCTGGAACTCGGCGGGCCTTGGGCATTCTATCGCGCATTCTGGACCGCCCACAATATTGAGCACATTGGAAAGCTGTACGCACCGGAGGCGCAGGTCGCACCAGGCGACACTCTTTGGGTGCCACTCATCGTTCGAAACGATACCGACAAAGCGGCGCAGGTCACGTTGACTCCGAAGCTTCCTGTTGGCTGGTCACAACAGCCGAATGCGACGCAATACAGTATCGCGGCGCACGATTATTATTCGGCGCAATTGTTCATTACTCCTGCGGCCGCGCACAAGGGTACATGGCAGACGCTGAGTTGGGATGCGGAAGCGAACGGAAAAAAGATGGGGACGACGAGTCTGAAAGTGGACGTAGCGTCGAACGGCTTGCCGCAATAAGCGACTCACTCCTGATCAGTTTCGCGATTTGCTGCACCACTTGTACGGCTTCTTCAGGAAGTCTCACGGACGTGTCGAGTGAGTTTCAATAGCAACCCACCTGCTCCTCGGCTTCGCGCGTGCGCTCACCGAAGCCCCTTCGTCCCATCAGGAACCATGCTGCCGTACACGCAAGCGCTACTCCAGCTCCAGATGCGAGCGCAGGTATCCATCCATAGTGCTTCACGATAACGGGAACCAGCGATGTAGAGACGATTCCGCCCATAATTCCGGCGGTGTTCATGATTCCCGAAGCAGTGCCGGCATTCTCGCCCGCAATGTGAACTGCAGTCGCCCAGAAAGCAGGTTCAGCGAAGTAAAGGAACCCAATGCTGAAGCAGAGCGCAGCTACGGATGCAGTGCGGTTCTCAGACATCGCTGCCGCAAACAAAAGGATTCCCGACAAACCGTATCCCAGCATGATTACCGATCGTGACCCAGCCACGCGGCCTTTCTTTTCAGTCATCCAGTCGCAGGCGAATCCACCAATTGGCGTGCAAAGAAACGCCGTTAACCATGGCAAACTGGCGACGAAACCACCATTCAAAATCGTGAACCCGCGGACTTCGATCAGGTAAAGATAAAGCCAAAATACAAAGATGAAGAGCACATACCCCTCACAGACGTAGCTTAGGGAGAGCAGCAGGATGTCCCGGTCCGTCAACAACTCACGCAAGGAGACCGAAACTGCAGGAGAGACTGCCCTCTCTTTGCCGTCCGTGGTGCGGCCGCCTGTGATCTTTTCAAGCTCCGAAGCACTCACCCCTCTATGGTCCGCCGGATTGTCGGCCACTGTGAGGTGCCACACCACCGCGATTGCAAGTGCTGCCAGCGATGTGATGTAAAACGAAGCGCGCCATCCCACTCGCAGCATAAGCCAGGAGACCAGCGGCGATGTAACTGCGGCAGCAATCGATGCGCCCGCGATCATGATCGAGTTACCACGGGCTCGCTCCCACAACGGAGTCCAGTTGCGGATCGCCCGAGCGCCTACAGGAAATGTGGCCGCCTCTCCCGCGCCAAGCAAAAACCGCAGGACCAACAAGGAGGCCACAACGCCAAACGTTCCGGTGAACACAGTTCCCGGTAAAGCCCCGCTCAGCGCCGATGTGACCGCCCAAACCAGAGCGGCAACAGCCAGTGTGATCCTCGGCCCGAAGATGTCTCCGGCACGGCCAGCGGGGACCTGAAAAATCGCGTATCCCCACAGGAAACTGCTGAAGATTTGCCCCATCTCGGTCTTATTCAACGAAAGCTCGGGCATCATGAATGCCGCGGCGACTGAGATATTCATGCGTTCTACAAAACTGACCAACGCAAATCCGCCGATCATCGCTGCCACAAACCAGCGAACGGAGCTATTTTCCGCAATCCTCATGAGAAAGGGTGTTCCTGAGAGTTTATCGAGAATGTCGCAACCGCGCGAACCAGGATCTGGCCTATCCCCTAACCCTGTGCCAAAGAAACTTCGCAATAAAGCAGCATTCAACGAGCGCACTGCAATCTAATTTTGCTAGAGTTGGTTGCGATGAATACACGATTGCGCTCGAACCTCTGCCTACTGCTCGTGATACTGGCCGCTCTGCTCACGGCACAGGCCCAAACAGAGAAAGTCGTCATCGACAATCAAGCACAGACCCACCCGTTTCCTCATTTCTGGGAGCACATGTTCGGCTCAGGGCGCGCCATTTTGTCTTTACGCGAGAGCTACCGTAACGATCTCCGCGCGGTCAAGCGCGTTACAGGGATGCAATACATTCGCTTTCATGCGATTTTTCAAGACGAAGTCGGGCTCTATGACGAAGATTCCAACGGAAAACCTGTCTTCAACTTCTCCTACGTGGACCAGATCTATGACGGCTTGCTCGAGAACGGAGTCCGCCCGTTTGTCGAGCTAAGCTTCATGCCGAAGAAGCTAGCCTCGCGGGATGCGTTGCACGCTTTCTGGTACAAGCAGAACGTTTCTCCGCCGAGAGACTATGCCAAGTGGGACGAGATGATTACTCAGTTGGTGAAGCACCTCGTCGACCGCTATGGAATTGACGAAGTCTCGCAATGGTATTTCGAAGTGTGGAACGAGCCCAACATCGACTTTTGGGTAGGCGATCCGAAGCAGGCGACGTACTTCGAACTTTACGATCACACAGCACGGGCAATCAAAGCCGTGAGCCCGAAGCTTCGAGTCGGTGGACCAGCGACGGCGCAAGCAGCCTGGGCGGATGTGTTCATTCGTCATTGCGCCGACAATAAGGTGCCGGTCGATTTCGTTTCATCGCACGTCTATGGCAATGACAAAGCGGAAGACATCTTCGGCACCCACGAACAGATTCCACGCGATCGCATGGTGTGCCGCGCGATCGCAAAAGTTCATCAGCAGATCAAATCGTCTGCGATGCCAAAATTGCCACTCATCTGGTCAGAGTTCAACGCCAGCTATGCCAACGAACCTGACGTGACTGACGCTCCTTATATGGGTCCGTGGCTAGCCGATACCATCCGTCAATGCGACGGCCTGGTCAACGAAATGTCGTACTGGACGTTCTCCGACGTCTTCGAAGAGCAAGGAGTGGTCAAGCAGCCATTCTATGGTGGATATGGCTTGATCGCCGAAGAGAGCATCCCTAAGCCAGCGTTTAATGTGTTCGAACTGCTGCATGAACTGGGCAACGAACGCCTCGCGGTCTCTTCGGACGATGTTCTTACCACCCGGCGACCGGATGGATCGCTGGTAATCGCCGCCTGGAATCTGACTGGTCCTGGTGCGGGTGGATCCGACAAGACGATTCAGTTGCAGTTTGCCCACGTTCAGATTGGCAGCGTTCGCATCGCTCGAGTCGATAGCGATCACGGCGATGTCCACAAGGCATATCAAGCCATGGGGTCCCCACGATATCCGACTGGTGAACAGATTGAGAAGCTGCGTACCGCTTCTCATCTTTCCCCCGCGGAAGTTCAGAACATCACAGGTGACTCATTGGAGCTGAAAATTCCACGTGAAGGATTGGTCCTGATTGAAGCGCGGCCAGGCTCGTAACGGCTGTCAATATTGGCCTGCCAGCTCGCTCCATGTGACGCCCAAGGAGTGGAGAATTAGAGCGTCTCCCAGCGTCAGTTTGCGAGGCTCATCAACAATCTCATAGGCATACTGCACCTTCGGATCACGAGCCGCGCACCATGGCTCGTGCTCTTGTATGCCCAGACAATGCAGACAAACCTGGGCCATTTTTGGGTCGCTGTGCTGATGCGTGAAATTGACGTTGTTCATTCCTTTTCCCCTTCGACCAAAAATACCCCTTGCCGTACGATCTAAAGAATTGGATGGTCCCAACCAGTCCGGGTGTCTGCTACTGCGGATTAATACGCTTCCGAATACCGTGAAATACGCTTCCGCATGCACGTGACTACTGATGCTGCCCAATGTTTTCCGTGAAAACAACTCAGGATTCGAGTTTGAGAGCGGCATCGAGGTGTCGAAGAGCAGCCATTGTGCGCGCCGTCTCGTTGATGAGTGATTTCAATCACACCTCCCTTCTTATACCCTCACTAGAAAAGACTTAGCGCTTTACATAGTCACGTTTGGGCGCTGTTTATACGTCGATTTCGCAGTTTCTGGCAGATTCTTATTAGAGATTCGCAAAATTACTAGTTACTAGAATGACCTCGCGCATGAATCCCAAGTGGAATGGGCAGTTCTCGTGCTTCGACCTCGTCGCGAATACGGCGGCTTGTCCGCGCAGCGTCGTCCAGGTTCGTGATTTCGAGATCGGTTGCGGCGAATTTGTTGTGATGGCTGGTCCATGCGCCGTTGAGTCCGAGAGTCAGTTGTTGCAGACGGCCGAAGCGATAGCTGGAGCCGGACCCCAGGTGCTTCGCGGAGGCGCTTATAAGCCGCGATCTTCTCCCTACGCTGAAACTGGAGAGAGTGGGTGCAATACTCCGGACCCCAGATTTCAGACTCAAGCCGTGCGACGGCAACGATCGCCATCTTTGGTGCACGTGCGAATGAGCTCGTGAAATCGCCAGAGGCTTTGAAGACTGTAGAGGCCTGGAAAGGAACGGCTCATGTGTCGTTGATTCCCGTTTCTTGCGACGCGCAATGGGGCAAGGCATCCAGCGATCTGGTGAATTGTGTCTATCAAGATCACGTTCTCGCGATTATTGCGCTCGATCGCAATGCCGGTCACCTCGCCGAGCAGATCGGCGTCAAGGCATTTGTTCCCGTGGTTGCGATCTCGTCCGATCACTCGCTCACATCTACAAATGTTCCGTGGATTTTTCGCCTGCCGAAGGGAACCTCTGTTCAGCACGCTCTAAAGCTTGTCTTGGACGCTGTGTCCGAGGCAGGTTCCAATCGCGGCGCGATCCGCGAAAGGTTGGCTTCAGGCAAGCCCGTGGCTGGAATTCGTTTCGAATCCACCGGAGAAGTGAAAGAGTAAGCGGTTGAGTAAATAGTGGTGCCTGTCTTCTGTGCGACCAGAACGGCGCCCAGCTGAGCGGAGTCGAAGCATCCCTACCCCTAAAACAACTGCAGAAGGGCAGAAATTCTTCGCTGCGCTCGGAATGATAGTTGCGGGCAATCGAACGAACCCGACGCAGCAGGCCAAAGCGCTAGTCCCCGGCGTTGGCCGACCATCCTTGCAGCTTGACCAATAAATTCGCAGGTTCGGGCAAGATTGCAAATTTCGGCAACTCCCCGCGCACCATCGCCACTTCATCGCAACAATGCCGCCGCGGACAAACGTGGCAATCCTTGTAGATCTTGTCCGGAAGATCCTCACGCTGAGCCACGGTGAATCCCTGGCCTGCAAAAAAGTTGGGTTTGCGGGTGAACAGGCAAATGCAGTCCACCTGATGGCGCTTGGCTTCCGCCATCAAAGCCTTTACCAGGCGGCTTCCACCTCCCTTGCCCTGTTCTCCCGGAGCAACTGTGATCGAACGAATCTCGGCCAAGTGCGTGCCGTAAAGGTGCAGCGCTCCGCATCCGATGGTCTTCGCATCGTCTTCCTCGAGAACCACGAAGTCTCGGATGTTCTCGCAGATCTCCGGCAGCGTGCGCGGCAAGAGTGTGCCGTCTCCCGAGTAGGCGCAGATCAGATGATGAATGGCCTGTGCATCAGGCAAGATTGCTTTACGCGTGCGCATGGGCCTCCTCGCGAAGAGTGTGGATTTTGTTTCTTGCTATGTTGATGGCTTGTCTTACGCGAGCCGGCGCTGTGCCGCCGGGCACATCGTGAACAGCGAGTACAGAGGAAAGTGTCAAAGACTCGTAAAAGTCTGAGCCAAATGCCGGACTGAGTGCCTGCAGTTCCGGCAGTGCCAATTCGTGCAATTCGCAGTTCCGTTCCAAACAAAGCTGAACAGCCTTACCGATTCGCTCATGCGCTAGTCGCGACGGCACGCCACGCGCCACGAGATAAGTCGCGGCCGCCCAGGCGTTCATGAATCCCGACTGCGCCGCCCGTTGCATGGCGTCGTGATGAAATTCGACGGCTTTCATCCATTCCGTCACGAGCGGCAGCATTTGCAGCAGAGCGTCTGCCGCATCGAACAATGGTTCCTGCGTCTCCTGCAGATCCTTGTTGTAAGCGAGCGGCAATCCCTTTACCGTAATCATCAGAGCGTTCGCATTGCCGAGAACGCGTCCGCTCTTACCTCGGACCAATTCCAGCAGATCAGGATTCTTCTTCTGGGGCATCGCACTGCTGCCGGTAGAGTAGGCTTCGGGCAACCCGATGAATCCGTACTCCTGCGTCGAGAAAAGAATCATTTCTTCTGCCCAGCGGCTAAAATGCAACGCCAGAAAGGAGAGTGTGTTGACAAACTCAAGGACGAAATCCCGGTCACTGGTGGCATCGATGCTGTTCGCAGTAGGGGCATCAAAACCGAGCGTGCTGGCCATGAGTGCGCGATCTAGTGCGAGAGTTGCCCCCGCTACCGCTCCTGATCCCAGCGGACAGAGATTCAGCCGCTTGCGGCAATCTGCCAGCCGGTCTACATCGCGCAGAAACATCTCCAGGTAGCCGAGTAGCCAATGTCCGACGAGAACCGGTTCCGCTCTCTGCAAGTGCGTATAGGCAGGCATCGCAGCCTCTTCGGCCTGCTCCGTACGATCCACGATCGCACTGCACAGTTCGGCAAGTTCTTCTCGCAACTGATCAATCGCGGCGCGAACGTATAACCGCAAATCCGTGGCAATCTGCTCGTTGCGGCTACGCCCGCTGTGCAGCTTGTACCCAACTTCGCCGATCAGGACGACCAGTTGCTTCTCCACGAAATGATGTACATCTTCCGCTTCCGGGTCTTCGAGGTACGACGGCATAGTAGCTGCCTTCTCTCCAATCTGCTCGAACCCTTGCAGGATGCTGATCAACTCATCTGCGGAGAGAATGCCTGCATGCTTCAGCGCACGTGCATGCGCACCGCTGGCAGCGAGTTCATAGCGCAGCAGGCGGCGGTCGAAATCAAATGACCGCTGCCACCGTTCGAATTCAGGATCCAGCGGTTGCCGGAACCTGCCCGACCACATCTTCATCGTGTAACCTCGACGCGGGCACGTGCACGCGACCGCGATGGAAGACCGAGAATGCGAATGAATCCCTCCGCGTCCTTTTGATCGTAGCCGGCTCCCATCGTGAACGACGAGAGATCCGTGCGATACAACGAGTATTCCGACTCGCGGCTCACGACCGAAACATTCCCCTTGTACAGAGACAAAGTTACGGTGCCGGTCATGTTGCTCTGAGTATTCTCGACAAAGGCGTCGAGCGCTTCGCGTAGCGGAGTGAACCACAGCCCGAAATAGACAAGCTCCGCATACCTCAGTCCGACATGCTGCTTGAAATGCGCAACATCGCGCTCCAAACATAGTGCTTCGAGTTCGCGGTGCGCCTTAATCAGCAGCGTTCCGCCCGGTGTCTCATAACATCCACGAGACTTGATTCCGACGAAGCGGTTCTCGACCAGATCGACGCGGCCTACGGCATTTCGAGCACCGATCTCGTTCAGTAGTTCGACCAGCGAGACGGGGTCCAGATCCATACCGTTGACGGAAACCGGAACTCCCTTAGCGAATCCGATGCTGACTTGCTCCTCTTTATCGGGAGCTTCCTGCGGCGAGCGCGTAATCTGCCAAGTCGTGGCCAGCGGAGCATTTGCCGCATCCTCCAACTCGCCACCTTCATGACTGAGGTGCCATAGATTGCGGTCGCGAGAATGAATCTTCTCTCGACTCGCTGCGACGGGAATCCCATGTGCCTCGGCATAGTCCAGGCAATCTTCGCGCGACTTCAGTGTCCATTCACGCCAGGGAGCAATAATCTTCAACTCGGGAGCGAGTGCCTGGTACGTCAATTCGAAGCGCACCTGATCGTTCCCTTTGCCGGTACAGCCATGAGCCACTGCCGTCGCGCCTTCACGCAAAGCAACTTCGACCTGATGTTTGGCAATCACCGGCCGCGCAAGCGAAGTTCCAAGCAGGTACTTGTGCTCGTACACCGCTCCCGCCTTCAGGGCAGGGAAGACGTAGCCCATCAGAAATTCCTCGCGCAAATCTTCGACAATCACCTTGCTGGCGCCGGTTTTATATGCCTTCTCGACGACGGCTTCGATGTCGTCTCCCTGTCCGACGTCGCCCACCATAGCAATCACGTCGTATGAATAATTTTCCTTAAGCCACGGAATGATGATCGAGGTATCAAGACCACCGGAATACGCAAGAACTACTTTTTCAGGCATGAGCGCTCCTTACGGGCAGACGCACCGCGCCGCCCAGCAATAAATAAAGAATGGATTTTTGTACATGCAGCCGGTTTTCCGCCTGCTCGAAGATGACGGACTGCTCACAATCCATCACCTCGTCGGTCACTTCCTGCCCGCGATGTGCCGGCAGGCAATGCATGAACACCGCATGGGAGGCGGCTTCCGCCATCAAGCTGTGATTGACCTGGTACGGCGGAAAGATGTCTGCCCGTTTCGCCGACTCGTTTTCTTGCCCCATGCTGGCCCAGGCGTCGGTATAAATGGCATCGACGCCCGAGACGGCAGCATGAGGGTCCGTGAGAAAATCGAGTTTTGCGCCGGTTTGCTTGGCAATCTTCTTCGCATCGGCAACGATCTGCGCGTTGCACGAATAGCCCTTCGGCGTCGCGATGCGAATCGACGACCCCAGACATGCGCAGGTGAGCAGCAACGAGTGTGCCACGTTGTTGCCGTCTCCAACGTACGCGAGGGTAATTTGTTTCGGATCGCCAAACCGTTCTTGGAGTGTGAGGTAATCCGCCAGCGCCTGGCAGGGATGCTCAATATCGCTCAGTGCGTTAATCACCGGCACAGACGCGTAACGAGCCATCCCCGTGATGGTCTCCTGCGCGAACGTGCGCAGCACGATTACATCGACCCAGCGCTCAAGATTGTGAGCGATATCGCTCAGCTTTTCACGAGCGTCCAGCCTGCTCTGCGACTGATCGACAAACATCGCAGTCCCGCCGAGGCTGACCATTCCTGATTCAAACGTCAATCGCGTTCTCAGCGATGGCTTTTCGAAAAACATCACCATCTGTTTGCCTGCCAGCGCGCGCGAAAAAACGGACGGACGTGACTTCATCAGCTCCGCCAGATGTAGTACTGCTTCGACTCCCTGCGGTCCCAGATCGCGGGTTGAAACCAAGTCCGGACACCAAAAGACACCGGGAAAAGTCTCCGGCATCAGTGGAGTCTTATTATGCAGTTGCGTGTTCAACGTTCACTCCTCTTCATTAGTCTCCAAAATTGCGACCCCGACGCCCTTATGCGCACGTGACCTCGGTTCCGTAATTCAGCTTGGTCAAATAGAACTGAGGCAGTGCATCAGCTTCTGCTGCTGGCAAAATTCGAACCCGCCCGACGCCTTGTTTCAGTGCTTGGCGACAAGCCGCAAGCTTCGGTAGCATCCCGCCGCTGATCACCGATCCCGCCGCCAAAGCCTGAGCCTGCTTCGTGCTCAGCCACGGAATGACTACGCCCTCGGCGTCTTTCACTCCGGGCACATCTGTCAGGAAAATCAGTGCATTCGCGTGGCAAGCCGCGGCGCAGGCGGCTGCCATCTCGTCGGCGTTGACGTTGTAGTATTCGCCGTCCGCTCCCAGCGCCAATGACGCGAGAACCGGAATTCCACCTTGCTGCCATAGCGCTTCGATCCAGCAAGGCTCGGCAAAGCAAATCTCGCCAACAAATCCCAGATCGTTCCCATTCACATGTTTTCGACGCGCGCGGAAGGTCATGCCATCGCCGCCGCAGAAACCAACCGCGGGCATCCCCGCTGCCTGGATTGCGGCAACCATCTTCTTATTCACCATCCCGCCTAGCACCATCAGGGCGACATCGCGGGTTTCAGCATCAGTCACGCGCAATCCGCCCACAAACTGACTCTGCTTGCCAAGTTGCTTGAGCACGCGCGTGAGTGCACTCCCGCCACCATGAACGACGGCAACGCGATGACCATCCTGTGCGAGTTCGGTGACGGCCCGCGCACACTTGCGCAACGTTGAGGGATCCTCCAGCGCAGCGCCTCCGATTTTGACGACGATAATCACTGCAGCCCCTCTTCCTCACCCCACCCGTACATCAGATTCATATTTTGTACTGCCTGCCCCGCCGCCCCCTTGAGCAAGTTGTCGATGCACGAGATCAACACCAACCGGCGGCCGTCCTCTGCCAGGCAAAATCCAAGATCGCAATAGTTGGTATGCAGTGAAAATTGCACCTGCGGAAGCTTCGGCGTCTGGAATACCCGTATCCAGTGGCGCCCTGCGTAGAAATTGCGGAAGCAATCTTCCACTTCGAGCGCCGTCATCTGACGACCGAGGTGAACGTAAATCGTGGACAGAATCCCACGCGGAATCGGCAAGAGGTGCGGCGTAAAAGTCAGCTCCTGATCTTCAAGCGCAAGTTGCTCCACAATTTCCCCGAGGTGACGGTGATTGAAGACTGCATATGCCGACAAGTTGTCGGCGACAGAGACAAAATGCGTCTTCGCTGTCGGCTCTTTCCCCGCGCCCGAGACGCCGGACTTGGAATCCGAAATGATGCCCCGATCGCGGTCCACTACGCCCGCCTTCAACAGCGGAGCAAGTGCCAAAATGATCGAAGTTGCATAGCATCCTGGATTTGCGATCAACTCAGCCCCGGCAATCCGGTCTTCGTTCAGTTCTGGCAAACCGTATACCGCCCGCTCGGTCAGTTTGCTGGCCGTGACCGCGTCCGCGTCTTCAAAGTTGTAAATAGCCCGGTGCTGCTCTTGCTTAAGTCTCCACGCGCCGCTCAGATCGACCACTCGCAGCCCATTTGCCAGGGCCTCAGGAACTAGCGAGCGCGATACTTCATGTGGAGTTGCCAAAAACAATAGCTGTACTCCCTGCTGTTTCAACGAAGGCCACGAAATGGGATGCAGCGGGTAGCCACCATTTCCCGAAAGAGTCGGAAACACTTCCGCCAAATCGGATGCGTCACCCTTGTCCGCAGCCCGCCGCAGCAGTATCGGCTTCTCCAGTCGGGGATGGCGCAGAAGAACCCGCGTGAGCTCCAGGCCGGAGTAACCGGTCGCGCCCAGCACCGCCGTCTTAAGCTTGGTTGTCATCAGCCGAGCATTTCCTCGATCCGGCTCGCCAACCCGCGCGCCTGATCCTTGTCCGGACACACAATAAGGATGGTGTCGTCTCCCGCAATCGTTCCCACCAACTCGCTCCAATCGGTCTCGTCCAGCGCCGCTGCCACCGGTTGTGCGCTGCCCACGATGGTTTTAATCACCAGCAGGTTCTGGGCTGAGCGGACGTCGAGCACGAACTCCTTTACCAGTCGCGATACAGGCGGCAAAGCTACTCCAACGCCGCCATCGCCCTGAGGCAGGGAATAACCCTGCGAGGTCTTGCTCAGGTTCAAATCGCGGATGTCGCGCGAAAGCGTGGCTTGGCCAACCTTGAATCCGCGCCGCCGCAGATGGCGCTGCAAGTCCTCCTGACTCGCGATCGAGCCGTGCTTCAGCACATCCAAAACTGCCCGCTGACGTAATGTTTTATTCATGATGAATAAATATTCAATTTACTGAATAAATATTTCCTATCTTAGGAAAGTGAGCCGAAATGTCAAGTGAAAATGACTCCTCTGTTAATTTTTCCGGAAACTCCGAACCGGAACTCCATGGAGAATGCCCCCGGAGGCAGGCGGCTTGATAGACTATGCGCTGTCTGGAATGACAATCTAATCTTGGGAGACAGGATGAACTCGAAACCATCTCTAGTGGCGGAGTTGGCTGCGGAGTTCCTTGGCACGATGGTGCTGATTTTGTTCGGCAATGGAGTTGTCGCGATGATCGTTCTATTTCCGACACGCAACCCTGGCGAAACCATTCACGGCGGCTTCACCAACATCACCCTGGGATGGGGACTGGGAGTCACGATGGGCATCTACATCGCGGGAAAGATCTCGGGCGCGCACTTGAATCCTGCCGTGACCCTGGCGTTGGCCGTCTTCCGTAAATTTCCGTGGAGCAAAGTTGCGCCTTACACGATTGCTCAGACCGCAGGAGCCTTCGTAGCTGCCGCCCTCGTCTTCTGGAATTACTTTCCTGCATTTCATCGGGTGGACCCACAACTCGAAACTACGGCTGGCGTGTTCACGACGTTTCCCGCATTCCCAGATTTTCCTCAGGCGGGCTTTCTCGATCAGTGGATCGGTACTGCTCTGCTGGTTTTACTCATATTCGCAATTACTGATGAGTTCAACCTGCCTCCCGGAGCGAACCTCACACCCCTGATGATTGGTTTGGTCGTCGTCGCCATAGGCATGAGCTTCGGCGGGATGCACGGTTACGCTATCAATCCGGCGCGGGATTTCGGCCCCCGGCTGTTTACAGTTGTTGCAGGCTTTAAGAATAACGGTCTAACCGATGGCTCCCGCGTCTGGTGGGTTCCCGTAGCCGGACCATTGCTGGGCGGCCTGACCGGCGCAGCCGTGTACGACTTTTGCATTCGCAGATTTCTTTGCGGATCTGACAATCGCCTAGGTCAAGAGGCCTCATGAGTGTTGCTTCCAAATACATCCTTGCACTCGATCAAGGCACAACCAGCTCGCGAGCGCTGCTGTTCGATGAGCACGGCGCCGTGCGAACGGTCGCCCAGCAGGAGTTCGATCAGATCTTCCCCCTGCCCGGATGGGTCGAACACAATCCAGAACAGATTGCCACCTCACAACTCTCGGTTGCTCTGCTGGCCCTTTCGAAGGCCGGTGTTACTCGCAATGATGTTGCTGCCATCGGCATTGCGAATCAGCGCGAAACGGCCATTGTCTGGAGCCGCGAAACCGGACAGCCCATTTACAACGCGATCGTCTGGCAGGATCGTCGCACCGCCGACTTCTGCCGGCGTCTACGCAGTGATGGCCACGGATCGATGATTCAGCAGAGGACTGGCCTGCTGATCGATTCCTATTTTTCCGCCACCAAGGTCTCGTGGCTGCTCGACAACGTCTCAGGCGCGCGAAAACTGGCAGAAGCCGGCAAGCTTGCATTTGGAACGGTTGATAGCTGGCTGGTGTGGAAGCTAACCCACGGGCGAGTCCATGCCACCGACGTGAGCAACGCCTCCCGCAGCATGCTTTACAACATCCACACCAACGCATGGGATCCCAGCCTGCTAGAACTCTTCCGCATCCCGCCATCCATGCTGCCAAGGGTTCTGTCATCGAGCGAGATTTACGGTGAGACAGCCGGCATTGACGACCTGGAAGGCCTGCCCATCGCGGGAATTGCCGGCGATCAGCAAGCCGCCCTCTTCGGCCAACAGTGCACTAAGCAGGGTATGACGAAGAATACGTACGGTACAGGATGCTTCATGCTCCAGAACACCGGCGCAAGAGCGGTGCCGTCAGCAAACCAGCTCGTCACCACCGTGGCTTGGAGAATCAACGGCACCACCGAATATGCCCTCGAAGGCAGTGTATTCGTAGGTGGCGCAGTCGTGCAATGGCTGCGAGACGGCCTCGGCCTGATTCGCAAGTCAGGAGAGGTGGAAGCTCTCGCGCGGTCCGTTCCCGATAATGGCGGAGTGTATTTCGTGCCGGCATTTGTCGGGCTAGGTGCGCCGCACTGGGATTCCTACGCGCGTGGTTCCATCTTCGGGATCACGCGGGGCACTACAGCTGGCCACATTGCACGCGCCGCAGTTGAGAGCATTGCCTACCAGGTTGCCGATCTTCTCGATGCGATGCGGGCCGATTCCGGAGATGCCGTGCAGGAACTACGCGTGGATGGAGGTGCTGCCGCCAATGACGGCTTGATGCAGTTTCAAGCCGACATTCTGGGAGTGCCGGTCGTTCGTCCGGCGGTAACCGAAACGACAGCAATGGGTGCCGCACATCTCGCCGGTCTCGCCGTAGGTTACTGGAACAAATTTTCTCTGGGTTCGAACTCAGGCACGAATCGCCGCTTCGAGCCCAAAATGCCGCAATCGCAAGCGCGTAGCCTGCGCGAACGCTGGAACGAAGCCGTCTCCCGTGCAAAAAGGTGGGAGCAATAGCCCAGCGACGATGAGGTTCAGCGGACACACGTCTGCTGTTCTTCGTCGCTCAAACGTTATCTTTAGATTCTGGACATTTGTTGAAAGGGATCTGGACCTGTCTTTGCAGGGGCTCGGCTTCAAGCCGCGCCCCTTCGGCTTTGTCCAATGCAGTCCGGCTTTAGCCGCTGAGGAACGTCGTTCGCACCGGCACGAGCCTCAACGCACTCTACTGCTCATACCAGAGCACGGCGCCTCTCGTGATCGTAGGCAGAGTGAAGGTCACCAAGTCTCCGCTGCGCACTCCCTTTGCTGACTGCACTTCGCCGAGAAATGGCAGGAAGGATCCTTTCAACTCGCTGCTGGACTTTACCGTTACCGTCACCCCGTTCTGTGGTGTTGGGATAGGATTCGATCCGCCACGCAGCCCGTCAAAATTAGCCAAGAAAACACTCACTCGCCCGGATGGATTGCGCGAAATTGACGTAGCAATGTGCGGCGAAGCTTGAATTCTGACGGAATCCCCACCCTGCAAGCTCGCAAAAAACTCCCGCTGCGAATCCGGCGACGCATGCTCGAAGTCCGTTGCCATCGCCGACTCGTATGCCTTTCCCGGACAATTCGGCATTTTCACGACGTTCACCGAATCTCCCAGTTCCGTGGCATCACTTCCCGTAACCAGGATTCTGTCTCCCTTGCCCGCCAACTCCTTCAACCAGCTCTTTTCTCCGTCGTTGATTGTTCGTACGTTCGGCAGAATCAACGTTCGTCCATGAAAGTCGGCCAACGTTCGTGGAGTAACGATCTGAAACTCGAGATGCTTCTGCATTAGCAGGATCAAAATGCCTCGATACGAAGCCAAGAATTCGGCCGGATGAAAATTCCTCGTTTCTGGCGAGAAATAAACACCGATTGGATCAATCGGCTTACGAGGCAAATAAAACGTCTTTTCATTCTTCTGAATCCAGTCAAAGATCTTCTTCCGCGTTTGCAGATCATTCGATCCAGCCATCGAATGCCCTGGGGCATCCCAGAAATTGGCGCCCGCCATAACCTGCGACATCGCCAGATTCATCATCGCCTCGCGCTTGTCGACGTTCTTGTCACCATCCCATGAGTAATTCAGAATCCATGTCGCCTTGCCTTGTGCAAACGCGCGAAACGAATGCATCCCCACCTGATACCGGAACCAGTCGATCGGCTCTCGCTCCGAAGCCATGTGGTTGCCGTTGCCGAACTCATATTCGTGCGCAATCGCATCCACAACCGAATAAAGGCTGTAGACATCCGCCCCCACCCGTACCGCTTCTTCTTCAATGCCCGGATAAATTTCCGGAATCGTCTTGATCTCCGGATTCACGGCCTTCGCCGTCCGATCGATCTCTGCCAGGAAGTCGGTGAACGTCTGAATGCGGAACTCTACCCACTTGCGAAATCCTGGATCCGAGAAATCCCCGATCTTCACATCATGCTTCGCATCCAGACCGGTCTTTTGTTTGAATGCTCCAACCGTGTAATCGTCGAAGCTCGCCCACGTATCCTCCCAACCCTCGAAGTGCGTCATCCAATATGGGATATCAATGTAGATACCGTCGATTCCGGTCCCCGCAATCTGCCTCACGCGCTCCATATAAATCTTGCGCCACTCCGTCGCGTAGGGACTCACCCACACGTCCTCGTCTCCCGGCGCAATCCAGAAGGCGGTGCCACCGCCGAAAATCGCCGGCTCGCCGGTAATCTTCCGCTGCAGCCAGTCCGGATGGTCCTTCGCCATCGTGTGCTCAACTTTGTCGCCGTGTGCGGTAATACATTCGGTTCCCGCGATATAGACGTAGGCATAATTGCCGACTTTATGCGCCGCCTCTGCAACATCTCGGATTGCTTTGAGCTTCGCTTCCGGATTCAGAAAGCTTTCATACCGCCCGGGGATATCGTTGTCGACTTCAATGCCGAACACATTGCTGTCTTGCGCCCGCTGCACGATCTGCTGCGCATCGCCGCCCCGGAGTCCGTAGGCGCCAATGCGCACGTAGTTCGTCCAATTCTGCTTGTCGGAATTCGGAGCCGCGGTGAGCACCGCCGCAACTAGTAACAAAATGAGGACTGCGAGCCAGATTTGTTTTTTCATACCACCCCTCGGAGTTTGAGAGCTTCTGTTGAACACGAGCTTTGAAAGGGCACCGCTTCAAGCTGTGCCGTCAATCCGCCCGAGATGCCGCGGCTTTAGCCGCTGAGGTAAATCCTTGAAAGTCCACTGCGGACGCGAAGCTCTACTGGGGGCTTTCTGGGTACTCCGTCAGTCTCGGCTTCCTCACCGAGTTCCCTCCTCTGCCGTAGAGTCAAACTTTCGTCGTCATTCAGTCTCTTTTGGCAGGCATTTGACAGCCTGGTCCCACACACGTGAGATCAGGCCTCGGAAGAGTTACTAGAACTGGTATCGCGCCCCGAACTGCATTCTGCGGAAGTTGTTGGTGGTAGAGGTCACAGTGCCCAAAGCGCCGTCTCCAGACCCAAGATCCGGGAAGGCAAAGCGCTGATGATTGAATGCATTGAACATCTCGGCGCGCACCTGAAGTTCTTGACCCTCCCGAACCTTAAAATCTTTTGAGAGCGAGGTATCCACGTTGCGGATGCCATCTCCTCGGAGATTAGAGAAGTGCCTGGGCGCATTTCCTGCAACGTTGTCGCCGGGATCGCCAAAGCAATCCTGATTCAAGACGCTCCCCCCCGACTCAGCGGCTTGCCGATAACTCAAGCCACTCGAAAGTTGAGAGCAAATCACGTTCGGTCGCTGATTACCGTCAGCCAGCAACCCGGCTGCATTGTAGAGAGCCAAAGGCTGACCAGACTGTATCGTGGCCACAGTGTTCAGTGCCCAGCCTCCGACGATGGCATCCAGTACCTGATTCATGCCCCGGCCAATCCACCGGTCTCTTCCAAACGGAAGGTCGAAAATGATCGCTGCGGTCAGACGATGGGGAGTGTCATTGGAACTGATTCCGTGCTCCACCTTGAGGTTATCCAGTACTTGCGGGTTATCCAGCCACAGGTTTCCTAGCCATGCGTTTCGGCCTGCAGAGGAATCGTCCGTTGACTTGGAGAAAGTGTAATTTCCTTCGAAGCTGATGTAGTGGCCAGCACGCTTCTGGAAGCGGATCTGCAGGGAGTGGTACCAGGAGTTAGCGTTCAACGTCGGCAATCCCTCGAACCCGCCATCAAACTGGGGATAGGGTTCCAGCAGCAACTGTTGCGGGATGGTGGGATCTACATATCGGGAATCGGCAACGTCGGCTGCGTTAAAGATCGGCGTTGATGGGCACCATGAACCCGTGAGGGCTGCGCCGGTCGTGAAGAAACACTGGAACGGATTGGGCACTTCTGTGTTGAGATAGTCCGTCACGGCGGTGCTGGTCGGGTCGTGGGTCGGGTTCAGGGCCGCCACTAGCGCATTTCGAGTTGATGATGGCAGAAAGTTCCGATTGCGGGTGGAGATGCCTCCCGCCCCGGCCCACGGCAGATGCGTGCTGCGATTGGCAGAGTAGTCGACCCCGACCACGATCTGTCCCGGGAACAAGTGCTGAACGCCCAGGTTCCACTGATAAATCTCTGCGTTACGAGCGGTACCGGTATCAAGGTCGCTCGAGTTCCCGAAACCCCACTGTGCAAGCTTGCCATACGTAGTTCCTTGGGGCGGGGCCAAGCCGGCTGGAAAAGGGCTGGTGCAAGTGGGCTGTGTGGGCGACGGTCCAAGGCACGCATATTGGGTCGCATAGTTATCTTTGCTGAAATGAATCGACGCCGTCTTTGCAAATGCAGGCCCGGCGTACTGGAAGTTGGTGGCGACGTTCATTCCATAAAAAATGCCCGCGCCGCCGCGCAGCACGGTGTTCGACCCGAGTTGGTAGGCGAATCCGAGCCGCGGCGCAAAATTGTTCCGGTCAACAGGCGAGTTGCGACTGCTAGATGTCGGAAACACGGTTGTTCCCCTGATCTCGCCAAGCTGCCCAAACTGTGGAAACATTCCACTGGCATCGCGTGCAACTGGGATACTAATTCCGGTGTCGCCGCTAAAATCGCTGAAGGAAAGGCGGTTGTAGCGCTCGGTGTAAGGAGTGCTCCATTCATAGCGCAGGCCGATGTTCACCGTTAATTTGGGAGTAACCTTCCAGTCATCCTGAACATAGAAAGCTGTCTCTTTGGATTTGTCCGCAACTGCAGGGACTATGTGCAATGAGGCACTCGCTGCGTACCCTGTCAGAATCGTGGCGAATGGATTGCCTTGCCGGTGATCGTCATCTCCCAGTCCATTGTTGGGCTGGGACGTAGTTACATCGCGCGAAAAGTTGAATATCCCGGTGGGATTGTCAGGCTGCCAGAAGTTATTAAAGAAGACGCGTTGCTCGCCTCCCACCTTGATTGAGTGTCGTCCCTTTACCCATTGCAAACCGGACGAGTAGCTGTATAGCGTGTGGGCAAAGTGGGTGTCCACACAGCACTGGGTAAAAATAGATAGAAAAGGATCATCGACTCCGATGGTGGGCATGCGCGTTAGCCCGTTGGCTGCGAGGTCCGGCGAGAAACCGACTGAGCTGAGAGTTGGATAATTGTTACTTATGCCGGGGGCATGCACGCGGTCCACGCTGAACCGGTTGGTCAACAGGGCGGTCGGAGTGATGGACCAGTCGTACTCTACTCCGCCATTCTGGGCGTTGGTCAGATAGATCACGCCGTCACCCTGATCGCTTCCGATGATTGTCGGCGCGGTGAACTCATCATGGTGGCGACTGTAGCGTGCGCCGATTTTGTGATTGGGCGTGAATTGGTGATCCACCTTGGCGTCGATCTGCCACCCAGGGTCGGTCCCAACGATGACCTGGCGCCAGTTAGGGTTCGGGTAGGACGCACCCGGTATATTTGGATGCGGGTACAGATTCAGAATCGCTTGTCCGATTGGGTCAATCCTGCTGGCCGGAATCTTGTTGAGCACGCCACCATCGGAAAACTGGGCGTGCGGGCAGGGAGTTAATGATCCCTGGTTTCCAGCGCATGGATCGTAGATTCCAGCTTGAGCCGTGTCAGGGTTGGAAGGGTCCACTAGGTTCGCGGGGCTTTGTGAGAAATCACCTGCACGTTCCAGGTCCGTTGGAACCACGCCCTCGAGATTAATCGGATCTTGCTGGCGAACCTTTTCGAAATCCACGAAAAAGAATGTTTTGTTCTTCTTCACCGGGCCACCGATCGAGAAGCCGTACTGGTCCCGGAGGTGGTCAGGCTTGTCGCCCGTATTGAAGAAATCACGAGCATCGAATGTGGATCGTTGGCCATACCACCAGCCGCTGCCATGGAACGCATTCGATCCTTGCTTCAGGACCATGTTTACGATGGTGCCGCCATTGTTTCCGAACTCAGCCGAGAAGCTATTGTTCTGGACCTTGAACTCCTGCACGATTTCAACCGAAGGCTGGTAGTAGACGTTGGAGTTTCCGCCTTCGCCCTGCTCGGGCGCGCTGATGGGGCTGCCGTCCAGAGTTATCTGCGCGGTGGCGTTCCTCTGTCCGTTCGAGACGAAGTTCGTGCCTGAAGGATAGTTGTCCGTAATGCCCGATCCGGTCGTCTCAGTGACTCCGCCGGCCAGGAATACCAGTCCGAACGTGCTACGGCTGTAGAGTGGAATGTCTCGGACATATTCGTTGGTGACATCGGTTCCGATCGCCGCGCTCTCGGTATCGAGCAGGGGCGCCGCCTCGGTTACCTCCACGGTTGTGATGACCCCGAGCGGGTGCAGCGTGAAGTCGATCGTGGTCTGCTGGTCCACCTGGAGCACCACGTTCTTCTGTTCCGTGGCGCGAAATCCTGCGCCTTCGGCCTTGATCGTATATACGGCTGGCCGCAGGCCCGTGAGGATGTACATTCCGTGGTCGTCGGTGTGCGCCGTGGCAGGGATGCCTGTGGCGTCGTTTGTGATCGTGACGGTCGCTTGCATGACGAGCGCGCCGCTTTGATCCTTTACCGTTCCTCGAACCTGAGCCGTGTAACTCGCCTGTCCCCAAGCAACGTTTGCTAAAACTGCTAAAACCAGGAGAGTCGTGAGAATGCCGGCATTGAATGCACAGAGAAGACCACAGCGGACACGCATGGCAGCCTCCATAAATTCGCTTTCATATTATTACGAGTAAAAACTATTACTTTCGTTTAGGGCGAAAGTCAAGACAAATCGCAGGGAAAGCGCAACCCCCACCTATGGGTTTCCGGGACCGGGACTTCTCCAGAAAGTACTTACCCGATGGTACGTGATTATTTGAGCAAGTTATTTAAAATCAGCATCTTATGGGATGATGACAGCCGCTCCGTCGAGGGCATCATTCTTAACGGCCAACAGCGCCTCATTTGCCTGATCGAGCGGAAAAACCGTGATTTTCGGATGTAATCCAATTCGTGCCGCCAGTGCGAGAAAATCGCGCGCATCGGAACGCGTCATGTTGGCCACGCTTCGAATTTGGCGCTCGCCCCAGAGTAGTTGGTCATAGTCAAACTGCGGCATGCGGTCGAGATGAATCGCATTGATCGCCACCACGCCGCCCTTCCGAAGGCTTGCGAGGGCGGCCACTACCACATCGCCCGCTGGCGCGAACGTTACCGCGCGATCGAGTTCGACCGGTGGCTTTTCCGTCTCGGCACCCACCCATGTAGCTCCCAACGACTCAGCCAGTTCGCGATGCGACTCTCCGCGAGTGGAGACATATACTTCGCATTTCCATGCCCGCAGCACCGCAATCGCCAGGTGTGCCGAAGCGCCGAAGCCAAATAGTCCGACGCGTTCACCCGGTTCGACACCAGCCACTCTCAAGCTCCGAAAGCCAATGATGCCGGCGCAAAGCAAAGGGGCAGCGTGCACATCGTCGAGAGCATCGGGAAGCGGAAACACAAAGTCGCTCCGGGCAAATGCGATCTCAGCGTATCCGCCCGCAACCGTATAACCTGTAAACGTTGGCGCGTCGCAAAGGTTCTCCATGTCTTTCTGACAGTAGAAGCATGTGCCGTCCGTTCCGCCAAGCCACGAGACGCCTACGCGCGCACCCAGAGGAAGTTCTGAAGTCGCGCCATCGATGATCTTTCCCACAATCTGGTGTCCCGGAATCAGCCGCAATTGTTTGGCCGGCAATTCTCCTTCAACGATGTGCAGATCCGTGCGGCACACTCCGCAGGCGCGCACACGCAGCAGCACATGCCCCGATCTCACACGAGGATCGGCGACATCCATAATCTGAAGAGGGCGTTCTGAAATAGGAGCCGGCGAGGCAAGCATGGCAGCTTTCATGGCAGGAACTTACTACCGTCAATGATGCCAGAGACCCTATCGTCCTGCCATCGTCGACAGTATGCATACCGAGGACGGCCGCATATGCGCTGATGGACGACCTAGTGGAATGCGTCAAACAGATCGACATTTATAAGTCGCCGGGTTTCCCTGCGATCCTCTGTGCCCCTCTGTGGTTTAAGCTTTTGAACTCCTTGCCGGACATCACGGATCACGCGGAGAAAGGTGCAATATTTAAAGATCACTATTTTCGACGCATTACACTAGCGTGCCAACGTGAAGCTCGCCACGAAGAGCACGCAAAATGCAGTGGCGTGCGTCACTTCACTCCAGCCGAGTCGCCGGATGATCAAAGGCGCTGGCTCTTGAACAAAATAGAACCACCCGCGGAATAGAAGAGGCGCGAATGCAATCGATGCGATGGCGGGCATCAGGCGCGCCATACAGGCCAGAGTGATGATTGCCGTCATAAGAGCCTGGCCCGCAGCAAAGGCCCAGCCACGAGCTAGCTTCGCGCGGAAGCCCTCAATCTTGGCCGTGTGAATGCGCAGCTGAACATAGTGGATCTGATCGCCGGCAAACAGAATGTTGGCTAGCCACAGCATCCATGCGGTCGCATTGAAGCTTCCGGTGATGACGTAGTAGGCAGCGGGTGCCGACGCGGTCAGTCCGATGGTTCCGACCATCTCCGAAAGCATCCGCGCGCGGCGTCCCAGTTTTTTGAGCAAAGCTTGCCCGCTAAAGGCCCCCGCTACGGCGCCGCCAAGCGGCCACAGGTCTGCATTTCTCCCAGCCCACAACAGCGCTCCGAGCGCGACAGCCGCCACTGCTCCCAGGATCGCGACCACCGATTTCACTGCGTGTGCTTCCTCGCTGGTCTCGGCTTTCATGGCGGAGGTGCCCAGCAGGCTCTCGACAGGCGTTCTCAACCAGAAAAGGGCGAAGGCCGCCGCCGACAGCAGGATCAGTGGAAAAATATGGCTGCACTCGCGAAACGCAACACCGGCACCGGTAATCATGGGAACCAGCAGCAAACCCCAAGCCCCGTGCTCGCGCGGCACAATCAGTGCTCGATGCCGTTCGCGGCGCGCCTTCACCATCGCCGCATCAGGTTGAATTGAACTCAGTTGGCTATTTTCTGGGAGTTGTGTAATCGCTGACATTTAGTGCCACCCCGCCATGTGAATATGAGACATCCCTTTGACTGCGCGCATGTATTGCGCCCGCTCGAACGCGCCCGGGTCCGGGCAGCGGATCTGGCTCATGCTGCCCTGCATCTGCTGCACCGATTCGTACTCGTGCTCTTCCATCCACTCGCGCAGTCCCCGATCGACGTGCCGCAGGTGATTGACGCCGTGCCGCATCAGTGACGAGCACAACATCGTCACGTTCGCTCCGACCATCAACAGTTTCACGACGTCCTCGGCGCTGTGCACACCGCTAGTCCCCGCCAGACTCGCTTTCACGCGGCCATAGAGAATCCCGATCCAGGTCAGTGGCAATCGTAACGCCTGCTGTGAA
>Ga0126371_10000303_pt1 | contig 39854 bp, 27 predicted proteins | sample PanSoiMetaPlot_4_FD_110145 | JGI IMG/M metagenome (GOLD analysis project Ga0126371, IMG submission 110145) | Tropical forest soil microbial communities from Panama - MetaG Plot_4 | ecosystem: Environmental > Terrestrial > Soil > Tropical forest > Bulk soil | place: Panama | collected 2016-02-17
GCCCACGAAGCTCTGCCGCTTGCGCTCCACGATGGTCGACCGCAAAGCCCTTACCGCAGGGTGACTCGCGTCTAGTTCACTTGCTTCCTGATAGAGAGGTTCTGCCTCGCGCCAGTTCTCTTCGGCAAAAGCCCTCGCCCGCTCGGTCAGGACCGTGATGACCGCATCTCGCAACCCGGGGCCTCGCGGATCCAAGTCCAGGCTTCGGCGCAACAGTTCCGTGGATCGAACCAGATGCTTTTCCGCCAAGGCTTGTTGTCCCTGTTCAAACAGCCGTCGCGACTCTTTCATACGCTCTTGGGCTTGTTCCGCAAGAGTTCTCAAACCAGAAAGCTCAGTGTCGCCAGGGAACTCGAGCAGAGCCGCGTCCGCACACTCGATTGCCTTGGCAAACGCGCGATTCTCCATGAGCCCATCCACTTCATCGATGAGGCGCGAATGCTCTTCTTCTTGCGTTTGCTGGTCGCGTTTCTTCCTGCATTGCTCCAGTTCAAACGCAATGCCGGAGTATTGCGGATGAATGTTGCGCAAGATATCCCATTGGCTAATCGCTTCGGCATATTGGCCGCGCTCTTCGTACTGCCGCGCCTTGGCTACGATTGAATTCACCAGGTCACGGCGCTCGCGGATCAATTTGAGCTGCTGCCCGAACTGGGTTTCGTTGGGATACCGCTCGGCGGCTTCCTTGGCCATATTCACACGCCGCTCGAGATCCGGTTCAGCCTCCAAGCGTTTTGTGACCTCGGCGATATACGACGACAGTTCCTGACGCTCCGCATCTTCAATGTGAATCTTCAGAGCTTGAAATGTCCCGTCGTTCGGATATTTCGCCAGCAGTTGACGGCAAATCGCCATCGCGGCGGAAAAGTTCTTCTCGCTGAATTGCCGCTGCGCCTCTTCGAAAGAGCTGTGAATCGTGTCGCGTTCGGAACGAACCTCGTTATAAAAACTCTGATAGACCGCATCTCTTTCGGGAATCGCGGCGTTGGGATTCGCCCTCGCCACCGAGAAGAGGCGTTCCAGTTTGCTGAGCGCCGAAACAATTTCGCCATTCTGGTACGCCCGCATTGCGGAGCTGTAGAGTTGCTCCTTTTGATCGCGAACTCTCTTGGCGTCCGCCTCGGTGGTCTCAATCTTCTCGAGTAAGTCCAGCGCCCGAGAGTCGGCCGCACGAATGGCCAACACTTCCTGGGCCGCATTCCGCGCGGCCCCAAAATCACGATTACCGAGGTGGGTTTGTGCAAGTTCCAGCCATTTGGCGATCTGAGTTTCGCTGCGCTGCTTTTCCATCGCTGCGCGCATCGCCAGTGCATCGGGATTCTCCGCGTCCAGTTCCAACACTTCGCGGACTTTGTCGAGCGCGAGCGGAATCTCGTCCTGCTCCATGCGCGCTCGAGCACTCTCCAGCAATTGCCGGATCTTCTTCTGCTTCACCGTGACATCGATCTGCATGCGCAGCACAGTGATGCGTGGGTCGAGATGCCCTTCTGACTCAAGCTCGCTGAGAATTTCAGAAGCGAATCCCTCATCTCCATTTTTGTAGGCCACCCTCGCGCGTTCAATGCGGGGCTCAATCTTTGAAGAATCGAAGACCGGCTCGTTGCGAACTGCTTTCTGCAGCGCCTCAGCCAGTTCGCGCGCGCTAGAAAAGCGATGGATCGGCTTTTTGGCGAGGCACTTATGCACTACCTTACTGATGTTCTGATTGATGCTGGGGTAGAGTTCCGACACCGGAGGCGGAATGTACTTGATGACTGCCTCCATTGTTTCTTCTGCCGTCTTGCGGGCAAAGGGCCGGCGCCGCGTGAGCGCCTCATAGAGGATGACCCCCATGGAGAACAAATCCGAGGCAGGAGTAATCTCCTTCAGTTGCGCCTGCTCCGGCGACATGTACTGGAAAGTGCCCTTCTGACCGGTAACCGATTTCGACCCGGCCAGATGGACGACTCCAAAGTCGATGATCTTCGCGCTGTCGTCATCCATGACAAAGATATTGCTCGGCTTCAAATCGCGGTGCACGAGTCCGCGCTGATGGGCCGCCTGCAGCCCCCGGCACACGTGACTTGTGATTTCGACGATGCGTTCCAACGTCAGACGTGCGCTGGCATTGGCAATCAGATCCGCCAAAGTTGAGCCTCGGAGCAGAGGCATGACAAAAAACGGCTTCTTCTGCCGATTCTCGTCGATGACATCCACATCCCGAACTTCCACAATGTTCGGATGGGAAATCTCTGCGAGGGCTCGCCATTCTTTGGTAAAGAGATCGACCGCGCCAGGGTCAGAGATATCCTTCATCAACTTGATGGCGACGGCACTGCCAGTCTTGACATCGAGTGCGCGCCAAACGACACCCATGCCGCCTTCGCCGAGTTGTTCTTGAAGTTCGTACCGCCCTGCGATCCGGGAAACGCCCATGGACCAATGCCCCACCGCAGCCGCGAGACTGCGGCTCTTCGACTCTCTGTATATGTAGTGAAAAACTGCGGTGATCCGTTACAAACTACCCCGCGATCGGTTCGGCCCCGACGGGTCACTGCTGTCTCAAGGCTGCCCAATCAAAAGAGGGAAGGAGGGCAGGTAGCCCGAGTGGTGATACTATACACCCGTTTCAGGGGGTTGAGGAGGCCTTGGCAACAAAATATCAAAGAGGTCTTTTCAAGGAGGAAATGTCATGTCTCCGAACGTGAACTGGTCCCAGGATCAACCGGCCCCGCGTAGTGCGATCAGAATGATCCACGCGAATTTCCCTCAGGTTAAGAACTTAGGGATATATGTATGTCGGGACATCAAGGGAACGAATATCCGCTCAGCCCATGCGGAAGGCCGGGCGCTGGATGTAGGGCTGAGGGCTCATGTTCCCAGCGAGAAGCTAATCGCAGACCAGTTATTTCACGCCCTTATCAGAAGTGCCTACAAGAGTGGCATCGACAATATTATTTGGAACCGACAAATTTGGAGCGTCTCCCATGGTGGCCCCCGGCCCTGGACAGGCAAATATAAGAACGGTGCCGCCAAGAACCCGCATACTGATCACCTTCACATTGAATGGACAAGAGATGGAAGCCAATTCGAAAGGCTGAACTTCCTTGAACTTCAAATCAGCATCGTGCGTCAGGGAGTCGAGGAAATCGTCCGAGCTCAACAAAACATCGCGTAACGGGGCCAGTCAGCATTGTGAGTTTGTCCGTTCTGGTTTAAGACGATGGCGACCACAGGAGTACAGTGAGTCCCTCTGGAGCAGCGCGCGGCATTTTTCCGACGCTTAGGATCAAAATCGCAGGTGAACCGGATCGCGTTCTGGCTTTTGCATTGCCTTTCCGCATCGGTCGTGCCGACGACTGCGAAGTCTCCGTCAAGAACGACTACGTTAGCCGCATCCACGCCGAAGTTGCTTTTGAGAAAGTCGCTTGGTGCATCCGCGATCTCAACAGTAGCAACGGCCTCTATCTTGACGGCCGACGTGTCGCCGAGGCCGTAATTGCCGGACCAGTCACAATCCGACTGGGGGCCGAAGGCCCGGAAATTTCCTTTGATCCCACCACTGAGGATGTCGACAGCATGAAATCTCCGGGCCCTTCTCCACCGGTTGCGGTGCGCGACCCTGGAAGCGGCACAATTCTCCGCAAATACGTCGACCACTACTTCGGCGACACGGCCGACAGCGCTCCCGCGGGCGAGCACACCATGTACGTTCGCCGGGCCTTCGCAGCGGTGCAGAAGAAACAAAAGCGCAACTATGCCCTGATCATCACCGTGGTGCTATTGCTCGCCATGGGCGCGGGTGTCTATGCATCTTACGAATATCGCCAACTGCAAAGACAACGCGCCGTGGCCGAAGATCTCTTCTACACCATGAAGTCGCTCGACCTCGACATCGCGAATCTCGAGAAAGCGGTTGCCATCTCGGGCAGCCCTCAGCAGGTTCAAATGGTCGAGCAGGATTCGCGCCGCCGCCGCGAAATGCAACGCGCCTACGATCAGTATCTCGCGACGCTCCATGTCTATGATCGCAAGATGACGGAACAGCAACGCATCATGTTGCGCGTCGCTCGAATCTTCGGCGAGTGCGAACTGGATATGCCGCCGGCTTTCGAAGCAGAGGTGAATAAGTACATTGGCTACTGGCAGCACTCGGATCGCCTGGCCAGCGCGATCAGGAGCGCTCAGCAGAATGGCTACGTAGACAAGATTTCCAAGGAACTCCTCGCACAAGGTCTACCGCCGCAGTTTTTTTATCTCGCACTGCAAGAGAGCAACTTCGATCCTTACATCAGTGGCCCCATGACACGAAAGGGAATTGCAAAAGGGATATGGCAGTTTGTGCCAGAGACCGCAATGAAGTACGGTTTGCGGGTCGGTCCATTGTCCGACCTGCGGCGTCCCGACCCAAGCGATGAGCGTGACCAGTTCGAGAAGGCTACCAAAGCCGCCGCTCGCTATATAAAGGACCTCTATGCTACCGACGCCCAAGCTTCGGGAATCTTAGTCATGGCATGCTACAACTGGGGTGAGAGCCAAGTGTTGCCTCTCGTGCGCAGTATGCCTGCGAATCCAAGGGAGCGCAATTTTTGGCGTCTCCTCGCGCATCACCGCGACCAAATACCCAAAGAAACTTACGACTACGTCTTCTATATATTCTCAGCAGCCGTCATCGGAGAGAATCCTCGCTTGTTCGGTTTCGATTTTGACAACCCGCTGGCTGATCTATAACGCGATGGAAGCCTGCCCGGCATATCCAGTCGTGAACTAAAAAGCCTCTCCCCGGTCGGGGAGAGGCAGTTGCCGTCGGGACGTGTTTTAGTCGTCCACGTCAACACTGGCGGGTGCCGGTTTGTTGAACTCGCTCGGCGGGCGAACCGTCTTCTCTCCGGGGTAGGGCCGAGTAAACCCGGTAGACAAGTACCAGTTCAGATGGTTGACGGTGTCCGGGTCTTCCGAGTCGGGCTTGTTCAATTTGCCGGCGAAGATCTCCGCCTTCTTCTTGAGCCAGGCCGCCCGCAGAGCCTTGATCTTCGCGTTGCCCGGGTTGCCTGCGCCGGGTGTAACGCCCTGGTTCAACGGCACCTGGTTGGGCACGTGCGACCATGGTTGGAAATTCTTCTCTGGCGGGTTGTTGGTGAAGTCCGTTCTCATCGGCGACGCCACGAGGTCGAACTGATTCATGGGCGGCAGACCGAGGATTTGCTCGATCGTCCGCGTCATGTTCACCTGCGTGTAGTAGGTGTGGTCGGTGGGTCCACCCTGCACGGCATATGGGCTCACGATGTAGCCTGGGCTGCGATGACCGTCGATGTGGTCGACGCCGTTTTGTGCGTCGTCCTCCTCGATGAAGATCGCCGAAGTGGACCACACGTTGCTGTGGCTGATGTAGTCGATAATGCGACCAACGGCCAGGTCGTTGTCGGCCTGTTCGGCGTCCGGAGTCGGCGGTCCGCCGGTGTGGTCGTCCATGACCCACAGGAGGCTTAATGCGGGCACCGTACCAGCGGCCACGTCATTGTTGAAATCCTGCTGCCACAGATCCACGCGGAACTGATCAGGGATGCCCAGATCGAACTGCGGGAAGTTCTTGATGAGGTGCAGATACACGGCCGGAACAGAGGACTCTGCCTGCACCGTGTTCTGGAAGTACAGCGTCGTCTCGCCCTTCGTTCCGGGCGGTCCGCAATCAGCCCCACCCTCGAAGCATTGCGAGTCGGCGTAGAAGTCGCTCCAGCTCGGCTCTTGGGTCGACCCATTCGGCTGAAGGAAGGTATCGTTCTCGACGTATTCGCCGTAGATCTTCACTGGCAGACCGGCGGCGGCTGCTTCCGAGAACAGAAAGCCTTTCTTCTGATATGCGAGAGCATCGCCAGCGTTGCCGCCCGGATAGCTGCGAACCCAGTCTGGCGATTGGATGTCGTCGGCATAGGGTGCCATAGCCTCGGCAATCCACTGGTGACCGTCCGCCGATTGGCGGCTAGGGTCGTAGAAGTTGTCCAACAGAGGGAAGCGTCGGATCAGCGCGTGCGCGTTCGGCGTGTCCTGACCGCCGAAGACTGCCAACGATGTGTCGCCGTTGCCGGCGGCCACGTCGCCCAAGACCTGATCATAGGTGCGGTTTTCGCGAATGATCATGAACACGTGCTTGATCAATGACGGATCGCCGATCCTGGCCGGGATTGCGACCGGCTTGATCTTCGGGTTGCCACCGCCCGCGGACTCGATGTTTTGCTTCAGATCCCAGTGGTTGTACTGGAAGACCTGCTTGGTCATCGCCGACAAGGTCCCACTGTTCGGCACGGGGACGATGCTGACGGTGCCATTATCCTGGTGAGTGTTGTAGTCGCAGACGCCGTAGTCGCACTCGAACGAATAACGCGTGCCGATGCCCTTATCGTTGGCGACGATGATCTGGTTATTGGCGGCGTCCAGTACGACCGAACTCGGCGCATAGGCCACCGGGATCAAGCCCATGACGGGATTCTTGACGCCTTTGGCGAGATTGACCACCGCGACAGAGTTGGCATTGTAAAGAGCGACATAGGCAATGCCTTTCTTTGCATCGACGGCGATCGAGTTCGGGGCCGCGCCGTAGGCCGGACCTTGCCCGGGCGCTCCGATGGGCAGCGAAAGGTTGATCGTCCGTACCACCACGTTGGTGGCTGTGTCGATCACCGAGATGCTGTCGCTGTAGGTATTGGCGACCAACAAGAAGCGTCCGAGGAACGCCATCCCAGTCGGATGCAGACCGGTCGAGATGTTACCGGTGACCGTCATCGAGGGCAGGTCAACCACCGAAACGGTGCCAGTGATCGCAGCGCCAACCACTGGGTCAGCGACGATCTCGGTGCCGGCGGAATAGATCTGGAAGTCCGACGCTGTAGCAACCCGGCCACCCTCGTTGCTGACATAGGCCGTCGTGCCGTTAGCGCTGATCAGGATGCTGTGCGGCGCGTTGCCGACACGGATCTGCGTTCCCTGCTGCTTCGCGTTCAGGTCGATCTGGGTGAGCGTGTCGTTCTGGTTCAGCAGCGCGTAGGCACTGCTGCCATCTCTCGAGAGCGCGAGACCGCCAGGATAGGCAGTGTTCGGAGTATAGAACGTGCCGCACGGTCTGCCGTAGTCACCGATCGGGCTGTTCGGAAAACAGACGATGAAGGAACTGTTCGGCGGCACGCTGATTTGGGCGTTGTCTTCCAGTAGGCCCTCGGGCGTGACGTCGGCGATGGTGACATTGCTGCTGTCCTGGCTGAACACGAGATGCTTGCCATCCGCCGAATAGGCTATGCCGCTATAGCTGCCGCTGGAATCAGTTCCGAGAGCGATGTAGTCCTGCAGGACAACGCCGGTGGCGGTGTCGAACACCTCGACAGCCTCCGACGCGCCCAACGTGAGGACGGCGGCGGTGTGAGTACGGAGATTCGGGTTCAGCGCAATGGCCTTGGCGCGGACCCTATTGCCGAGGTCGACTTGCATGCCGGCTGGGTTGACGATTTGGCCGTTGCTAACGACCCACGTGCCGTTGGGCTGTGGGCCGGTGAAATACGTCGGGTACTCTTTGGATTGAGCCGCCGCGAGCCCCGGAAGGCTCAGGCCCGCCGCCAGCAGACCCGCAAGTGGTCGCAGAGGCTTCTTCCGAGACTTATTTCGAGAGTTGCTTCGAAATTTTTTTCGAGCCATGTACTGTTCTCCTGTCTGCTCCTTGAGTTTCTTTCATCAGGTGACCGAGATTGACCGTGCTACGTCGAGGTACAACACGACCAGCGCGGCCGGCAGATTGTCGTCGTAGGCGCTCACCCTAACAGACGAACTGTGACGGCTTGATGACGGCTTTATGAAGCTGGGGTGAAAATTGTGTTACAAGCGGAAATCTTTATTGGGAATTGTGATGCGTGCAGCCCGTGGTTAAGCGGAGTTTCTTGGAGGTTGCTTCGTGTCTTCACGCGAGAGAACTGCTTCGGCGTCGGGTTCCGACCGGTCGTCGATAAGGCACGCAAAAGGGGCCCAGCCACGGTTGATCCTTGGGAGCGGTTTCCGAATGCTAAGGTCTTTTAACTTCAGCTAAGATCCCGAAATGACGAAGCAAGGTCAATTTGGCAGCGGAGACTTGAAACTCTGGAGTCGGAGTTTCATTCGCTCCTCCCTCGCCTACCTTCCCTATTCCGTCCGCAACGCCTGCATAGGATCAATCGAGGCAGCACGGCGAGTGGGAATCATGGCCGCAAGCAAGCCCGAGACTGCGAGCAAAGCACAGACGGAAAGGATGGTAATTGGGTCGTGCCGGCCAATACCAAAGAGCAACGCCTGAATGGCGCGCGTGGCAAACCACGAAGCGACGAGGCCGGAGGCGAGACCAATGGCAAGCAGAAATGCGGCTTTCTTGAGTACTAGCCAAAGTACATCGCCACGCTGGGCGCCGAGGGCCATGCGAATGCCGACTTCGCGGGTGCGGCGGCTGACAGAGTACACCATGAGGCCGTAGAGGCCGACGAGCGCCAGCGATAGTGCAATGGCGGCAAAGAGAGCGAGAAGCGAGGTTTGAAAACGGCGCGGTGCGCTAGCTTCCGATTCAAGATCTCCCATGGTTCGAATCGCACCCGCGGCGAGGTTGGGATCGAGGGAGTGAAGAACGGCTCGAATGGAGGCAGCGAGGGGTTTTGCTGGAAGCGAAGAGCGAACGGCGATGTATCCGCCGCCGAACTCCATGTCGGGATGATAGATTTGCGGCTCGGCGGGTTCTTCCACGCTGTTGTGGCGCACGTCACCAATGACACCGACAACGGTGCTCCATTGAGCTGGGTCATCCTGTCTACTGATGCGGCCACCGATGGGGTTGCGACCGGCAAAATACTTTGTGGCGAAACTCTGATTGATGATGACGGCGTGCACCCCGGATTTCTCTTCGGCGGTGAACATCCGCCCGGCGATAAGTGGAATCCTCATTGCTGAAAAATAATTCGGCGTCGCCCAGCGCATTTCAGCCAATTGACCTTTTTGGTTTGGATAGCCATCCACCGCGAACATTCTCAGGTCATCGGAGTTACTGAGGGGCAGGTTGCTTACGGCGCCCACTGTTTCTACGCCGGGCAACGCTTGCAGCCTAGCGAAAAGATTTTGGAAAAATTGGACGGCCTGCGGTTGGCTATCGCGCGGATCGAGCCCAATGTTCAGCGTAACGGTGGATTGCGAGAAGCCAGCGTTGACCGACTCGACGTTGAGGTAGCTGCGAACGAGCAGGCCGGCTGAGGCGAGCAGCACTACGACGAGCGCCGACTCGACGACAATGAGAGCACTTTGAACTCGGTTATGCGCGCCGGCAACACTGCGGCTACCGGTGGAGGCGAGGACGTCAGTGAGGTTGAGGCGCGAAACGGCGAGCGCGGGGAAGGCACCGGTGAGGGCGCTGGTAAACAGCGAGACCGCGATGGTGAAGAGCAGTACGCGCAGGTCGAGCGAGGCTTCATTGAGGCGTGGGATGTTGCCTGGATTGAAGAGCGGAAGGATGCGCAAGAAGAAGTACGCGAAGGAGACACCGATGGCTCCGGCGACGAGACCGATCAACAGAACCTCCGTAATGACCTGGCGAACGATACGGCTGCGGCCGGCGCCGAGCGCGACACGAACGCCCAACTCTCGAACCCGTCCGGCGGCACGGGCGAGCAGCAGATTTGCGGCGTTGCTGCAGGCGATCAAGAGCACGATCGACACCGCGCCGAGGAGGAGCCACAGCAGTGAGCGGACGTGACCGACGGCGGTGTCGACGAAGTTTTCGATTAGCGCGCCCCATCCCCGCACCTGCGGGTCATGCAGTTTATCGAGGCGCACCATGATGGTGGCCATCTCTGCCTGTGCCTGTGCGATGGAGACGCCGGGCTTGAGGCGGGCGACGGCATTTCCCCTCGCATTTTCCCTGTCGGCCATTTGCTGCGGTGTAAGGGCCAGCGGGATCCAGACCTGCGTCGTCTTGTATTGAGATTCTCCGTAGGCTAAATCGGTGTTGTGCGGATACTCGAAACCCTGCGGCATGACGCCGATGATCTCGTAACTCCTGCCGTCGAGCAACAGCGAGCGACGGAGAACGTCAGCGGCCGAGCCGAATATGGACTGCCAAAGCGCGTGGCTGATGACGGCGACCTTTTCGTGTCCCAATTGGTTGTCATCTGGAGTTATCTCCCTGCCCAGTTCAGGACTGGATTGAAAGGTGCGAAAGAAATCGCCATCGACGCGCGCCGCGCTGATGCGTTCCGCCGCGCCCGGCGAAGCTAAGCTGAAGATGGACTGGTCGAAGGCTGTTATTTCCTGAAAGCAATGACTCTCGCGCTTGAGATCGTAGAAATCTGCGTAGGTGGGTCCGAAGACTTCGGCAGGAAGTTTGAACTGCAGATTGGGCGTATAGAGATAGACGAGCCGGCTTGAATCGCCATACGGTAACGAACGGATGAGTACAGCATTCACCAGGCTGAAGATGGCTGTGCATGCGCCGATGCCGACGGCAAGCGTAAGCACTGCAGTGATGGTGAAGCCTGGGCTCTTGCTCAATGTGCGGAGCCCGTAGCGCAGATCCTGCAGGGCTTGTTCGATCCACAAGAAAGAACGCTCGTCGCGATGTGCCTGCTTTGCCTGCTCCACGCCGCCCAAAGCGCGCAGCGCGGCGAGACGTGCTTCTTCAGCCGACATGCCGCTTCGTTCGAAGTCGTCGGCTAGAAGGGTGAGGTGCGAAACTATTTCGCGGGCAAGGTCCTCTTCGGCATGCTTGTTGGCGAGGAGATTGCGGAGCTTGGCGACCGTTCTTCGCAAACGCATCACGGTTACTGTTCCTCCGCGAGCAGCTTTTCGACCACGCCGGACATCTGGCGCCAGCGCTCGGTTTCTTCATCCAGCGCCTTCAACCCCGCCTTGGTGATGGCGTAATACTTCGCTTCGCGGCCGTTTTCCGTCTTGCCCCAGGAGCCACGGGTCCAGCCGCGCTGTTCAATCCGGACGAGAGCCGGATAAATGGTGCCCTGGTTGAGATTCAAGGTGTCATCCGAGACCTGTTGGAGCCTGCTGGCGATGCCATAGGCGTGCTGTGCACCCATGGTAGCAAGGGTGCGGAGGATCATGAGGTCGAGAGTACCTTGCAGGATCTGGAGGGACATTTTGTTCACTTGCCATTCAAGTGAACACAGTTATCACTTGGATGTCAAGTGAAAAGCGCAGGAAGAACGCTCGCGCATTCTTCAATACTGAGAGACCACCGATGTCCGAAAATCCAGGGGCGGTGGACATCCATGTTTGAGAAATAGAAAACCGCCGCGGCGATATGAAACCAGCCCATCTGCTTCAGTAGGGGATTATTACGATCGCCAAGAACACAAAAGCGGCGGGAAAAATGCGGAATGCGCCCCGGAAATAAAAATTCTGCAAACCGATCGTGGAGTTGCGCTGATGTTCGCGGAGCAAAATGTTCGTTATGAGATAGCCGGATAGGAAGGAGAAAACAAAAACTCCGATCGTGCCGTAGCTCCCGATCAACTCTGCGGAAATGGGTTTCCATTTCACGAGGTGGCCCACAATCACCAACGTGATCGAGATCGCTCGAAGTCGATCCAGGGATGGGATACGTCGTTCACTCGCGGAAAATGTCGCTCTTGTTCGCGGAAAGATTTCTGGGCGTTGCCGGCTGACTCGCGATGAAAGCATACGGCAAGATTGAGAAGCGTGAAACTGCGCCATGAGACTAACAACATTGACTAGTGCCGCACTGATCGAGCGCTATCCGAGTTCCGCACCGATTCGTCGTCGACGAGAGCGCGCAAAGGCCCCAGCCATGGTTCGTAGCGTCGCCAGCGTGCAACGGACGTGCCATAGATCGGCTGCCGGGTCTGCCACTTGCTCGGCGTCTTTACAGCACGCGGATTGGATTCGGGGCGCAGGCACGCATCGTGCCATGCCAAGCCACAGGCCGCGATGATCCGCCGGATGACTGGTTCGGGCGCGCGGGTCAGTTCCTCGTAGTCGACTTCGATGAAGCGATCCTCTGGCACCACCCGCCGCCAGCGATGGATGAGCCGCTGGTAGCAGCGGAAATACTCGACCAGTTCGGCACCTCCGGTCGGAAACGCCAGACCCAGATGGAAATGAGTTTGGTGGATCGAAACCGCTGTGTCGACTGCGGCGCGGTGGCAATGAATGATGGTGGCGCGCGGGAATGCCATGTGGATCAGCCCGGCCCACAGGAAGTTGAACGGCATTTTGTCGGTCACCCGCGCAGCCGTCGGCGCGATCGTGCGCAGCAAGCCGAGATAGTCTTCCGCCGCCTTGGTGAGGAATGGCCTCTCGTTCCCGGCCGCGCCGGAGCGGTGCCAGGTCGCTCCACGCTCGTTCCAGAAATTCAACTCTTCCCCGGCCCCGACCTCGGGATGCATGGTGACGATCTGCTCGACAAGCGTGGTGCCAGACCGCGGCATGCCCATGATCAGTACGGGCGTGGCATCGCAGTTGCCGAGTTCGGGCGCGCGGGCAATCGAGTCGGGTGTACAACGGGCGATGATGCGATCGATCTCGACGGAGAATGCAGCCGAGTCGAATGGCGCAGCGGCGCGGCGCACGGCGTCTGCGGCATCGAAATGCTGCATGGCCGAAGCGTAGTTGCCAAGGTCGTCTGCTGCCTTGCCGATCGCGAGGTGAAGCCGCAGGCGTTGCACTGCTTCCAGCCCGGGCGTGCCGAGGGCGGCTTCCATCCGTTGGAGCAAACCGTCGTCATCCTTCTTGACTGGGCGGCACCGGACCAAATCGTAATAGCTACCTGCGAGCAGCGGCGCGATTGAGATTGCGCGTTCGAAGCAGGCACAAGCCTCATCGAAACGGCCGAACTCAGAGAGCAGATTGCCGAGCAAATCGTATGCCATGGCGTTCTGCGGATCGGCCACCAGCGTCTCTCGCAATACCTGTTCGGCTTCCGGATTCCGATCCTCAGTCAGCAGCGCCCGGGCCTTTCCCAGGCGCCCGAAGCGGGTCCGGCCTCCGGTCGCTGCCGCGCGCCGGAAACAACCGATCGCCTCTTCGCGATGGCCCAAGGTGTAGACCAATCCGCCGGCGCGGAACCAGGCCTCTGTCAGCGATGGCTGCAGCTCAGTGGCGCGGTCGTAGGCGACGATTGCCCGGCCGACGTCGCCGATCTTCTCCAAGGCGATTCCCATGCGGAAGTGCGCGTCGGCGTAGCGCGGATTGCTGGCGACCGCCCACTGCAAAGCCGCGATGGCATCCGATACGCGGCCGACTTCGAGGCAGGCGAGGCCAAGATCGTGCTGGATGATGGGATTGAACGGCTCCAGCAACGCTGCATCACGCAACGGTGCAATCGCATCGGCTGGTCGCCCAACTCTGAGGAACTCAGCGGCCGACGCAAGTAGAGGGGCCACCTGCCGCGGCACGGTCGGATTTAGAGATCGAGACATGCCGCAAGTTTTAGTCGTTGGGGCTTGCCTGATTCGTGAGCAGTGCAGTCCTTGTTGCTTGCGCAGAGAGCGTCAATGGGCGATTCAGTGTAATGGCCATCTCTGTGTGGTTCGGAAGCACGACATCGTGCCCCTTCCGCGTGAGCATAAAGGCAGCCGACACAATCGTCCCCGCGATGCGAGCCGTTCCCGCGGTTGAAGCATCCGTAGCGGACGAGATAATCGCTTCCGCGATCAACTGCGTGCCATCATCGACTTCCTTGGCGATACCACCCGCAACTCCGCCATTGATCAACATCCACATCGCACCTGGTCTGGAACCGTGAAGGCCGCCCTCGCGGTCCATCTTGACTGGTGAACCGGCCGTCACCCCGACGGATGCAAGAGATGCAGAGACGGGAACGCGTTGGCCTTCGGGCAACAGCACAGACTCGAACGCAATCGTGAGCGCGCCTGCCCGGCTTGGTGCTCGCGGTCTCGTCGCTTTCACGACCCGGCCTTCAAACATACTGCCGGCGGGAATCACCACGTGCGAATCGGACAAGATCGGTTCCAGCAAGCGGGCGTGGATTTCGTCGCCGGTGTGGCTCTTCGACGCGCTGATGTCTTCCAATAGCAGGATTCTGCAAACTGTTCCCGCGGGCAGCACCGAGGAGCTAGACCTAGAGCGAATCCAACCTGGATGTTCGACGGATTCAATGCTGGTCTGACGTGCTTCAAGATAGAGCACAGGACCCTGTGACGCTGAGGCATCCTTCTCCGACCTTGTTTCGGCAGGGCTTGCCTCGATCGAAGCCGGAGTTGCCGACTTCTTCCTGCCATCGCGAGATGGCGGCACTCTGACCTCCTTGATACGACTGGAAGAAAGCAACGAAGTCTGTAGCGCGCTTTTCGTCCCGTCAGGCATGGAAATCGAGGCGTCATTGAAAACGGGAAAATTCTCGTGGTGGGGCAGAAAAACCTTGGCGACCCAGGGCCATTTCTCACTCGGTTTCTTCCGTTGGCGTTCGACTCGACTCACGGTCAGCCGGATGTGACTCCCTGCCACGAACACCTTGTTTTGCGGGGAATAGACATCACCAATCAGACTGCCTTCGACGGACTCGCCAGCCTTAAGCGAAGAAAGTTTCACAGACCGATCGAGTTGGACTCTTACGAATAGCGGGACTTCGTTGGGCGTTGGTGAGGACGATTGAGCGTGGAGTGCAGAACACAAAACCAGGGTAGAAGTCAGCGCAGCCAGTGTGAGAGTTTTCATATAAGAATTCGCGGTTCCTTCAAACCGGCCCGCGCCGGGACGAACAAATTGGATTTACGAATGTGGCGACAAGCATAACGCCAGTTTCTAGAAATGAAGGTTACAGGGCGGTAAAAGATTGGATAAAAAAGAGCCGTCTCTTTAGCGGTCTTTGACCCCCTCACTGGTCTGGGCTGAGGTTAGCGTTTCTCGCCAGCCTGCCTCATTACCCTCAAGCGACACTCCGTCGATACCCCTTCACCGCGTTACTAGGCAGATTGGTGTTGGACGAGAAAATGTACGCGGCACAGAAACACAACCCTAGCGGAGAGTTCAAGTAACGAGGGTGAAGAAATGCAGCCATATCGTGGCTGATGGTCCCAGCCCTAAGATAAGCGATTGTTCAAACGTACGATCGCTCTCGGCGTCGTATTGATTTATAGCGTCGAAAGACTTTCCGGCTGTTTTCCAGTCCGAGCAGCGAACGAAGCGTACTACCTCGAAATGTATGAGCCATCATCTGCGGAGCGTGACGCATGACGAACCACGGGTCGTGGCGAAAAACCGCCGGCAGGTGGCGAACCTTCATCCAGCGCTCCGCCTTCCACCGGGTAAACTCGACTTCTTCAGCGGGCATGTGTTCGGTCCGCACCACTGCAGTCGTGCCATCATATTCCTCTAAACGTTCGATGGTGATCAGCCCGCGCTGGCGAAAATCTTTAGTCATTGGGGTGCGCGGGTATGGAGTAGGGTGTTGTATATATGGCCAATCCACGTAGCGTCGCGCAAATGCGAGGTTGGTTTCGATGGACTCGACCGTGTCATCAGGGTTCCCGATAATCAGCCCTCCAACCACATACATCTTGTTCCGATGCAAGCACTCGATGGCTCTCAACGTCGCATTCCCCGTCAGTTTGCCGTTCTTGTGCTCCTTATTCTTCGCGGCTGCGCGCAAGAATGTCAGATCCCCTTCCAGAACGTTTTCGATACCGAGAAAAACGTATCGGAAACCTGCCCGCCGCATCAGGGGCGCGAGGGTCGCCCCGTGGTCAGCAATGGCTGAAGTCATAGCCTGGACGAAGTAGTCGAGTCGATTGAGCCCCGCCTCGATGATGCTATGGCATAGCGCTTCGAATCGCCGGACGTTCAGGGTGATGTTATCGTCCACGAGAAAGATCGTACGCGCCCCATGATCACGGGCATCGCGGATATCAGCGAGTACTCGTTCAAAAGAATAGGTGTGAAAATTGCGCCCTCGCATTTCGATGATTGAGCAGAAACTGCAATCGTAAGTGCAGCCGCGCGAGGTCTCAACCACATCTACCTGGCGGCCGAGCAGCGTGTAACCTCGGAGTACGCGAGCAGAGCGGTCGGGCAGCCGGATTTCACCATCCTCCAGCCGATGTGGTGGGCGAACTGGATTGTGTACCCACCGCTCACCTACGCGATAAGACAAGCCGCAGATGCTCCCGAAGTCCACCTGACTTTCCAAGGCACGTAGAAGTTCTCGAAAAGTAATCTCGCCTTCCCCGCGCACGATGTAATCCACGCGCATTTCCTCGTACGCTTCGGGTGCGAGACTGGGGTCATATCCGCCCACGACGATCTTCACCGCGGGCTTGAGCTCTCGTGCTAGGTCGATGATGCGACTGGCGGTCCGGCGCTGAAAGGTCATTACTGAAAGACCGATGACTTCCGGATTGAACTCGTGAATCAACTGGACGAGAGTCCGACGTACAGAGTTGTGACACAGGATCAGGTCGGCAACCGCGACTCGATGATGAGGGTCGACGTTCCCAGCAATGGACGTCAGAGCTCCGTTGGGCATACGAATCGCCACCGGAGGCATGTGTTCGAATGAATCCGGCATGGAGACGAGAAGAACATTCATACCGATTCTCACGTGCTGGCTGGCTACGCAACCGCGGAGAGTTCGATAGGAATCGTAAGCCACAGCGGTAAGCTGTGCAACCCAGCCTTCCGATTCGCAGACTGCACGCGCATTTCGTTCGTTATTCTTTCCGCCTCACCAGACGACGAATTGACTCCCGGTGCATTGCTGACTCAGTCATCTCTGGCCCTGGTGCCAGAAGATGTATGCCAATCCTGCGACGGAAATCACGATGAAAAGATAGGGCCACCAAGAGAGGAGTTGGCGGACTAATTGGCCACAAGAATTGAATCGTGAATGGATTGGTAGTGCTGCCGGGGTTTCATTGTTCTGCGACATCGCTCCTGCTCCATTTTATTTTCCGCAAAACATCGAGGGGGCAGATTCTTGTTGCAACAAGATATAGGCGTGATTTTAGGACATTTTCAGGGATTGGTGCAATTTGGCGTGTTTGCTTGTCCCAGAGTCGGGCTTCTCCGGTCCCGCGAGTCTAATCATCGTTCAGTCGATGCCACCGGATCTGCCGAGCGTGTCGCCTTACTTTACGGCCGCGCGTTCTCGCTGAACGGTAGTGGTGTTTTGCGAATAACCGTGGATCGAGCGCTGGCCGTAAAGCGGGAAAATGAGAAGCGACGCTGTCTTCGCGTGGAATATTGCGTCACAGTGTCAATGGCACGCATAAGAGGTCTACTTCACAGGTGGATCAAACCGTGCCCGCGACATCTCACCATGCCACTTTTGAAAACGGGCTTGAGCTCAGGCCGCGACCGGGTTTGCCTCCATATAATCTTCGATTTCTGCAACTTCGTCGGCACCAAGGCGGAATTCCGCCGCGCGCACGATCTGCTGTGCCTGTTCCGCTGAGCGCATTCCCACGATTGCGCCTGTGACGACCGGATTGCGCAACGTCCAGGCGATTGCAACTTCACCCGGGGTTTTGCTGTGACGGTTGGCGATTCCACGGAGCACCTCCACCAGTCCGAGATTTCGGCTCAGCAGCGGTTCCTGGAAACTGATCGTTCTGGGCCGGAAATCATCTGGCGGTAACGATGCAATCCGTTCGCGGGTCATCTTGCCCGTCAGAAGCCCAGATTTCATCGGTGAATAAACAATCACCCCGATGTTGCGCTCGCGACAGTAAGGCAATGCAGCTTTTTCGATCTCACGAGTCACGATGTTGTAGTTGGGCTGAAGCGAAGTAATCGGCGCGATTTTCTCGGCTCGCTTCATCTGCTCTGCGTTGAAATTCGAAACGCCGATGTACCGGACTTTCCCTGCTTTCTGTAACTCCGCCAATGTTTGCCAGCCTTCTTCAATATCTTCCTCCGGCTGCGGCCAGTGAATCTGATATAGGTCGATCACATCCACATCGAGCCGCCGCAAGCTTGCTTCCAGCTCGTTACGAATGGAGGCCGACTTGAGGCTGTGACCAATCTCTCCCTTCTCATTCCATACTCGGCTGCACTTGGTGAAGATGTAAGGACGTTGTGCGCGCCCTTTGATCGCTCTGCCCACGACTTCTTCGGAATGACCTAGCCCGTACACGGCCGCGGTATCGATCCAGTTCACGCCGGCAGCAAGCGCCGCGTGAATGGCTGCAATCGAGGCATTGTCATCCTGGACTCCCCAGGAAAATGCCCACTGGCCGCCACCCATGGCCCAGGCGCCGACGCCGATGGGAGTGATCTTCAAATCAGAATTGCCGAGATTTCCTGTTTGCATGGTTTTCCTTGCGGATGATTTTAGACTGTCCCAAGCCAAATGCGCGAGGGACGCATTACCCTTAGTTTGGGATTTCGGAAAGGAGAAGTGAAGGAAATAATGGGAAGCCACAAGTCACTTTTGACTCATGGCCCAGTTCCAAGTAGTCGTCGGAAAGCTTGTGAATGCTCGATCACTCGCCGACGGCGGTTCTGCCCGCTCAATCTTCGAAGCTTCTCGCTCCGCCTTTCATCCTGTTCTTCACTAGATTCGCCCACACGAACTTGATTACGCGGGCATCGTTGTAGCAATACGCAAGATTGTGGTTCAAGGTAGAGAAGCAATGCTGCTGACAAGTCTTCTTCATACTCGCCAGTTGACCGTCTTCGAATTTGTGGTGATCAATGTTTCCCCAATCGTAGGTGGAAGCATACATGGGAAAACACGGAGCGACAGTTCCATCGGTGCGAATGATGACATTGTTCTGGCCCGCGCGGCAGTTCCACTCGGCAAAGTGCAGTTCTCCATTTTCGTCCTGCACAATGCCGGGTGTTCCAGCTAATTGCTTGGCGACATCACCATTGGTTCCCGTCCCGTCGCCGTTCCAGCCAAGGCGCTTCAAGTCTGGTCCGCTCGCCATGCGGATGAAAGCCTTGATTTCTTGCAGACGCTGGATGGAATTCACCATCTGATAACCCGCCGCGTTCTTCTCAATCAGCCAATCGACAAGGGAATCGATATCGGGCCAATCTTCTGGACGGATATAGGTCGGATTGTCGGACAAATGCTTAAAGTGCTCGTCCTGTTCGAGCATGGGTGTTTCGTTGATGTGATAGTCGGTTGCGATGTGATGATCGTGAGCATACTCGGTCAGTCGGCGTACGTCGTCGGTGTTGTTGCGGCAAATGTTGATATTGAAAAACGTCATGTAGCCGTAGACGTATTGTTTTCGCAACAGATGCTCGAGATGCTTGCGGACCGGCACCACCGCCTTGGGCAAACTCGGTTTCTCATCCCATGCATCGACAGCAAAATTGAAGACCGCCGCACCAGCGTCTCCCAGACGATCAGCGACATCGGGTCGAAGTAGGCGCGCATTGGTTCCGATATAAATCCAGAATCCCTTCTTGGCCGCGTAGTACACAACCTTGTGCGCAAATTGCGGACGCAGCAATGGCTCTCCCCCCATCAGCGCAAGCACGCGACAGCCATGGTCGTAAAGAAAGTCGATGGAACGCCGCGCGACGTCCTCGGTCATGCCCTTCACTTTGTTATTAAAAGCCCAGCAATACCAGCAATCGAGATTGCACTTGTATTCGACAAAAAGATAAGCCGTGATGGGATGAAACTCACCTGGCAGAACGCGGGACCGCACGTACGGGAAAAGCCATCCGCGCATCGTGCGATATACCTGCGACATGGTCCAGTCACGCTTGGCAGGAGCTATATCAGGGCCCGGGTCGTTCAGCTTCTCGGGGTACTGCGGGAACACTGGCTCCGGAAGCGTCAGACCCTTCGGCTTCGGCACCAGGACGGGACCTGGTTTCGAACTCATCAGTAGGTTGTGTATGTCGACATCAATGCGAAACTTGGGGGCAGTGGCCATGCAGATACTCCTCCACGCCAAAACAATTTCTCAGTTTGGATTAACTCCAGCGGTAGTTAGTTTCACGAAAATCAGCAAAAAGAAATTTCGGGACGCGTGGAAAGCGCGGTGCGTGCAGGCGATGAAGATTTTAGTCAGCAGCCATTCCCTGTGCTTCTGTCTCCAAAGCCGAAGGCGACAACTCGGGACCGACTTGCTCACGCCGCAGTTGCGTTTCGAGCGCTGCCAGTTGTCTCTCAATGTCTTCTTCAGCCTTTCTCTTGCGGATAATCTCTTCGCGGTAACGTCGCAGGAAATAATCAATCGTTTCTACACGAATCCTGATCGAGCCTGATGGTTTGTTCTCGTCGAGATCCTTGAAGCAGAAATAGGGTGTGCCCGATTGCTCGATGATCCCTTCAATAACTCCATAGATCGGCGCATCGTGTCCGCACTTGAAGCTGGAAATCTCCAATGCAACAAGATTCGGATGCCGCGCGGTGAACTTCGCGGCCCACACCTTATGATTCGTGCTGCATGAGTAAGAGTTTTTCCATGCATCCGTAATATCGAGTGGACTGGTAATAATTCCGTCCCGGACTTCCTGTCCGAACAGGCGTTCCAGCAGATCCTCATCGATCGGGAGTGTATTTTGCGAAAAGATCGGATAGCCAAGCTTCTGGAATTCGTCGAGTATCTCGTGATTGAGTCCCGGATCGTGATGATAGGGTCGTCCGAGCATGACAATCCCAATGCGATCCTCGCGCTCCAGTTGATCGAGAACCTGGCGTGCGCGCCGCCGAATTCCGGTTTCATAATCTTTCAGCGCCCCAAAGCCTGACTCAACTGCCCGATCGTTCTCTTCGAGTGACAGTCCGAGCAATGGCTGCCAAGCTTGCAGCATCTGGTGGGCGAACAGCTTCCGGTCGGCGAAATTCAATACCGGATCGATGTAGTTCACGTTGTGCTCGGCGAAGACATCGTTTTCCTTCGTGAACGCGGCTTTCACGGTCTCAGGAGTTGCCGTTACCGTGGGGCATGCGTTGGCACCAACGATCTTCACCAACGATGAATGCAGCACGTCGTACATCGGGAAGAAAATCGCATCGAGCGGTTTCTTCCGGTGCTTTTCCTGAATCAGGTTGTAGACGTGCGAAATACCGATCTTTGCCGGAAAGCACGGATCGATCGCACCACGGCTGGCTCCGGCACGATAGAGTTCGGAACTGGTGTAGTCGGAGTAAATGACGTTTTCCGGTTGAATTCCCAAGCTCTCGAAATAAGCGTTAAACAGCGGCGCATAGGTGTAGATGTTCAGGACACGCGGAATGCCGATGCGCAGCTTGCCGCGATTCTCCATGAGCGCACGGCGTTCCTTGTCGCCCTTCTTCCAGCCAGCCCATCCCTTCGTGGGCAGCGGATCGGCAATGCTCTTCGCATTTGTCGGTCGAAACACTTCCTTCGAGGCATGGTCGACAAAATTCGGATGCTGCGCGCGAATCGAGTCCAGTCCGGCCTTGATCCCTTTCATGTCGTTGACGTCTTCGACCGTGCCCTTTTCGCAGGTTGCGATAATCAGCCGTTGCTCGCCATGCATCAGTGGAACCTTCGTGACCTTTTGAATAGGCACGAAGCTTAGGTCGTTCTTGGGCTGGGTGCGAATGTCGATGAAAGTGCGCAGACAGTCGTTCTTGCAGAAATGGCAGCGCGTATCTTCGTTGCGCGTCGTGCGGTATTCGATTTTGCGGACAGCATCGAGGCCGACGAACGTCGTCTGTTGACCGTTTCGCCACAACCGTAGAGATTCTTGTGCGGCACCAATGGCTCCCGATTCGCCGCAGTGCTCATGCACAATAATTTCCGGACGCTTGCCCGTCGCACGAAAACTGTTTTGGATAAAGTCGACTTCGGCCTTCACGACGGCGAGATTGTTCTGGGTGCCTCCCTGCAGCACAAACCGCGAACCCAGCGCAGCAAGATTGGGAATGCTCGCTACATAAAGAAACACGTTCTTCGGCAGTACCGCCGCTAATCCAGCGAGAATCTCTTCCGCGCGCCAGCCCTGGCGCTGGAAGTTCACGATGTCGGATTGCATGAACACCGCGCAGCCATAGCCGAACACAGGCATCGCCTGCGCAGAAAATGCAAGATCGGCATACTGATTGACGCTCAGTCCGAAGCCCTCAGCCGTCGATTGCAGAAAGTATCCGTTGCCCGCCGAACACTGCGTATTCAGCTTGAAGTCCTTTACCCGACCGTTGTGCAGAATAATGATCTTGATATCCTGTCCACCGACATCGACAATGACATGGGGATCTTCGTAATACTTCAGCGCGGATTCCGTGTGTGCCACGGTCTCAACAAGCGCCACGTCAGCGTTCAGGACGTCCTTCAGAATGTCTTTGGCGTACCCCGTGGTCGCGACGCCCAGTACTTCCAGCTTGGCGTTCTGCTTCTCCACCTGCCCGCGCAGGCTTTCGAACATATCGATCGTGTCCTGAATCGGGTTGCCATTGGAGAGCTGATATGACTTGCAGAGAAGGTCGCCGTTCTCATCGAGCAGAACCGCTTTGGTCGAGGTAGATCCTCCATCGATGCCAATAAAGCCGCCAACAGTCGTGCCGCTTTGAAATACGGCAGGAGTAAATTTCTTCCCCTTGTAAGCTTCTTTGAAAACATCGAGATCATCAGGACTCTCGACCAGTCCTTTGCCGCCGGACTTCGCTTTCTCTTCCTGCCTTCCGAACTCGATATAGTGGACAAGCTTCTCGTATCCGCAATAGCATCCGATACAGTCTTCTTCGCTGCGGCCGAACTCGATCGCGCCCAATGCTGCGAAATATTGCGCATTCTGCGGAACCTTGATCAAGTCCTCCGGCTTAGCGCCTTCAGGAACCTGAACCTTGCGCTCTTGCCACATGCGCGGAATATTCGCTTGCCACGCCTCGCGCATGCCGCGGATGAAGCTGTTCGGACCACCAAGCAGAAGAACATGCGGACGCAGCGTGTGCCCGCGCGTAAGCACGCTCAAGTTCTGCAGAATAATGGCTTCAAATAGCGACGCCATCAGTTCATCGGGGGGAGTGCCTACTTTCTGCAGGCTGTTAATGTCAGTCTCGGCAAACACTCCGCATTTCCCTGCGACTTTGTGCAGCTTGATGCCGTGATATTTCTGTTCAGCCAGCAGCTCAGTGGGAATCTTCAGCTTCGCATTGATCTTGTCGATGACCGCCCCTGTGCCGCCGGCGCATTTGTCATTCATCGACGGAATTTTCTTCTTGCGCCCGGTCTCGTCATCGTCTTTGAAGACGATGATCTTGGCGTCCTGCCCGCCGAGTTCGATAACGGAATACACTTCCGGATGAAGCTTCTCTACTGCCAGAGAGACAGCCGTCACCTCCTGCACAAACTTTGCGCCGATCTGGTCAGCAATTCCAGTCCCACCCGACCCGGTCAAGAACATCCGGGTGTTATGCCGGTTGATCCCCACCTCGGCCTCCATCCGTTTCAGGAATTCCAGCGTTTTTTCCGGCTGCTTGGTCTCGTGCCGCTGATAGTCCTGCCACAGCACCTTATCCGACGCAGCCTCAACCACCACCGCTTTCACCGTGGTCGAACCTACGTCAAGCCCGACCAGAAACTGTGTGTTGTGGTCGTGCGGCTTGTGCGCATGCCGAACTTGTTGAATGGTAGGAGGCGCTTGGCCCTCGAGAGCGGCGATCTGAATCAACTGTGGGGACTTATGATCGTGCATGAATTCCTGACTCCCAGGTTAAGAAAGCAAGTGGGAAATTCGGCGGCTTTGATCTCAATCGCCAGACATCGCCGGGGCGGCCTCGACGCGCACGCGCGAGCGCTTCCAGAAACGCGTGTCCTTATCGATGCGGTCGCTGACATGCAGAATGAACTGCGCTGCCGTTCCCGCAATGCCTTCGCGATGCGGAACGTGGTAGAACGGTCGCTTCAATTCCGGATGTTCGTCCATGTACTCGCGAATCTCAGCCATCGTTTTGCCGGTCGATTTAAGACATCCTTCGAATTCGGTCTTGGCCTTGACCTTGGCCTCGCCCAATGCCATCTGCACTCGGCTGTGCGCATTCACTTCGCCTTCGCCGGAGGTCTCAATTGGCAGGAAGATCATGTCCTTGAACTTGTTGATGACGGCTGACTGCACACCATCTGACTGAGACGACGGCATGCACCCGAACGGCTTAAGTGCCAGCACCATGTGGCAAAGCTTGTGCACGGTGTAATAAACGTTCTTGCCGACCTCCAGGTGTCCCTCGCCGCCGCGCGCGAATTGGTTGTAGAACGGATTAGCGAGTTCCGCCAGTTCAGTCTGCGGCGCCAGATGGTGTGTTATACCTCCCATCTTCTTCGCAGTGCGGTGATAGAAGAAATTCCACATCCGCTCACCAACCGCGATACCCCAGAGCTTTTTGCGCAACCCGATGTAGTTCGCGAAATGCATCTTGCATTCATGCCACGCCGGATTGCGATGCGGACGATTCACCGGCCATTTCGCAATCGCGTGCGCCTTTGCCTGATACATGAGGTACGCGACCCAGGTTGCGATCGGCTCAACCAATACCTGCGCGCCTTCCCGCTCCAGGAACTCAAACATGTGGAAGTTGCCATCGCCTTCAGTAAGCTGAGCCCAAAACTCTCCGGTGATCTTCACCAGCGGCTTTACGCGAGTGCGATCCACCTCAATGGAATCCATCTTCGCGCGTGCATTGGCGAGCGCATTCAGGTAGTCCTCCCCCCACATGTGCTCGTGCCACTTTCCGAAAACGTTAAAGGTGTTGCGCAGAACTTTATTTTTCTTGAACTTGGGCTTCGCCCAATCGGGAGCACTCTTCTCGATTTCAAACGGCTTGCGATTCTTCAAGTCTTCACAGAGGCCGCCCACCATCTCGCGGAAGACACGATCCGTTTCGCCTTTATTCGCCTCATAGGGGCGAATCTGATAGATCAGGTCGTTGATAACGTCGCCGAGATGCATCGCATTCAGCATCCCAAAACCGAAATCAATCGAGAACTTCAGCCCCGGTTCACCAGACGCGGCTTTAATACCGTCGCTGTCCTTGAACAGCAGAACGCGGAATCCGTCAAAGCCGGCATTCTTTAATGCGAAGCGATATTCCGCTTCATACATCCCGAAGCGGCATGGTCCGCACGAACCTGCGGTGAAGAAGACGTAATTGTCCAGAATCTGTTGGCGCGAGACGCCTTCCTTCTCCAAGAATTGAAGATACTGCACCAGATTGCCAACGGTGAAATATGTCGGATTACACTGCCCGTTATTCCCAAATTCCTTCCCGATCTGGAACGCCGGCACGTCCGGAACCGGAAGCTTCTCGCATCGATAACCACAGCCCTGAAAAACGGCGCGAATCAAATCCTCGTGCTTCCACGTAAAGCCACCGAAAAGGATAGTCGTATGCGGCCTCTGCTCCGCTGTAAATGCGCGCTCCACCGGCCGGTGAAAGTGGTTAGGCCGGTCGAGTCCGGCAATTTTTCGCAAACGGGCGCGCTCAGCCTCGAGGCGCTGCTTGATCTCCGATTCGTTTTCGATCTGGATTAAATTCGTGGCCATAGCTTCCTCCGGCGGTGGGCTGTGAAATAAAGGGGGTTCCCGGATTTAGGGTTCGAAGATGTAGCGAACGCACGGAACTACCGCTCGCGGTAGCGAGGGCATAAGAATGAGCAGTTCTCCTGCTGACTTCAGATCTGCCGCTGCACTGCATCCGAACTCCAAAAATTCGCAGTTAGGGCCCGAGTCGCTGGCGCGAGGAGTGGATCTCGTACCAGGACTGTAATGACTTCCGTAGAAAGGTTCGTCTTCTTTAGAGACGGACGGTTAGGAGACGGTTGCCTCAGTTTTTATCCCCAAGTCAAAGAGGACTAAAGGGTCCAATAGGTTTCGTTGTATCAGAAACCACGTTTTGCGATCAAGCTTGGAAAACCGATCTGGCCGATGCATTTTATTTAGAACTGGCTTCCGCCGCCGTAATCATGCCTGGAACGCATGACTCAACAACACACTCAAGTTCTTTGTATGTCTGCCGATGACCTGAAAGTGCTGCATCGCGGCCTCGCGCGAGTTGTTGGACGGCATATTTCCCACCATTCACACCATCCAGGGAAGCTGTGCTTTCTTAGGGTTTTCCCGGCTGGAAAAGGTAGCTCATGCGGGGGAAAACCTGCTTCAAAGCTGCGCGAAGGTCAGTTCACCCTGAACTCAGAGATCGCCAGCGGCGTGCTGACTATGGTTGACGCAGTCGGCCGGATGCTGTCAGAAATCCCAGCTACCGAGCAGGTTGGCAATAACGACTACCCTGAGTTGCTTGCCCAGCTGAGGGCTCTTCAGGAACCAAACTAACGCCGTTTCCCAGGCTGCGCAACAGGTAAGCCAGAACCTGCAGGGTGTCTCTGCCGGCGGCGAAGAAATGACCGCTACCATCCAATCCATCGCCTCCAATTCACATGACGCTGCCACCATCGCCGCCATCGAGGCTGCTCGCGCAGGAGAAGCCGGAAAAGGCTTCGCTGGTGTCGCTAACGAAGTCAAAGAATTGGCCCGCCAGACGGCCAAGGCCACAGAAGACATCAGCCACAAAATTACTTCGATTCAGGCAGATACCAACGGTGCCGTCGAGGCCATCGAATCGATCAGTTCTGTGATCAGTCAAGTTAACGACATTTCGGGCAACATTTGCCAAGGCTGTCGAGGAGCAAAGCGCACTACCAATGAAATGACGAGAAAAGTAGCTGACGCCGCCAAAGGCTCTGCCGATATCAGCAGTAACATCTCCGGAGTAGCCTCTGCCGCTCAGGGAACTTTCACCAGCGCGCAGGAATCGCAGAAAGCCGCCAACGACCTGGCGGATATGGCCGCTCAACTTCGTGGTCTGGTTGAGCAGTGCGAGATCAGTTCCGATGAACGCCCCGTTCTAGAGACTGCTTCATCGGCCGCAAGAGCGAAGGCTATGGCTGCTGGGGCCGGTCAATAGAACACGGCAGAGCCGGAGCAACCCTGCAACGCAAAAGCACTCTCTTGCATCCTCTCGTCCAAAGAGCATGGCCGCCCACACCTGAGGGCGGCCATGCTCGATACTTTCATTGTGTGCAATTAGCGCGGCCGAATCTGCGAATTTCCCGGTGCTCGCGGCTGCAAATCATTTAGAATTTCCGTTTTTCGGGGCGGGTCGGGTTGAAAAACCTTGCCTAACTTCTGCTAAGCTTGCCGCCTCCGCTGCGATCAATTTTCATGTCAACCCTGACGCTCAAATCGAAGTCCCAATGCATGTGGGACCTGGTAAGCCTCGGTGAGGTGATGTTGCGCCTCGATCCCGGCGACGAACGCATTTCCACCACTCGTCATTTTCGTGCCTGGGAAGGCGGAGGTGAGTACAACGTTGCCCGCGGGCTGCGCCGCTGCTTCGGCATGGATACCGCCATCGTTACTGCACTGGCCGACAACCCGGTCGGACGCCTCGTCGAAGATCTGATGCTGCAAGGCGGTGTCTCTCAAAAATACGTGCGCTGGATTCCCTACGATGGCATTGGCCGCACAGTCCGCAACGGCCTGAATTTCACCGAGCGCGGCTTTGGCGTGCGCGCGGCGGTCGGCTGCTCCGATCGCGGGCTCACGGCGATTTCACAGCTCAAGCCGGGTGAAATCAACTGGACCCAGATTTTCTCGAAAGATGGCGCGCGCTGCTTTCACACCGGAGGTATCTTCTGTGCCCTTTCTGAGTCGACTCCCTCAGTTGCCGAAGAGGCGATGAAATCCGCCAAACAATCCGGCGCGATTGTGTCCTACGACTTGAATTACCGCGCCTCGCTTTGGAAATCCATCGGCGGAAAGGCAAAAGCGCAGGAAGTAAACCGGCGTCTGGCGCCGTACGTTGACGTTATGCTGGGCAACGAAGAGGATTTCACGGCGGCCCTCGGCTTCTCCGTCTGCGGCCTGGATGAGCAGCATTCAAATCTCGACTCGTCCGGTTTCAAGAAGATGATCGAGGCGGTGGTCAAGGAATATCCCGCCATGGCGGTGATCGCGACAACCCTGCGCAATGCAAAAACTGCAACCCGCAACGATTGGGGTGCACTCTGCTATCATTCCGGCCAATTCTACGAAGCACCAGTGCGGGAGAATCTCGAAATCTACGACCGTGTCGGTGGAGGCGACTCGTTCGCCTCAGGCCTGATCTATGGATTCCTGACCGGCAAGGACCCGCAATGGGCCGTCGAATGCGGAGCCGCGCACGGTGCTCTGGCCATGACCACTCCCGGCGACACAACCATGGCTGCTCTTTCGGAAGTAATGCAGGCGATGAAGTCGCGCACTGCAAGAATTGAACGCTAGAGGCGAGATCTATGGCATCGGAACTTACGATGGATGACGTAATCCGCAGAATCGGTGAGATCGGAATCGTTCCGGTTATTCGAGCCTCCTCTGTTGATGAAGCCAACCGCGCTATCGAAGCGATTTACGCCGGTGGGATTCCGGTCGTTGAGATTACGATGACGGTCCCGAATGCGGTGTCGGTCATCCGCGAGTTGGTCCAAAAGCGCGGCAGCGAAGTCTTGATCGGAGCCGGCACGGTGACGAATGCCGACCAAGCCGAGTCCTGCCTGCGCGCCGGAGCTCAATTCTTAGTCAGTCCCGGCCTCGCCGCTTCTGTGCTCTCAGTTGCCCGGGCCAACGCCAAACTCGCAATCCCGGGGGCGCTTACGCCGTCAGAGCTGATGAATGCACAAGACCACGGAGCAGGCCTCGTGAAGATCTTCCCCTGCGGAAACGTGGGCGGGCCAAAATATCTCAAGTCCCTGAAAGCTCCATTTCCGAGTTCGTGTCTGATTCCCACCGGCGGTGTGAACGCAACCAACGCCGCAGAATTCATTGCAGCAGGTGCGTTTGCATTGGGCGTTGGCGCGGATCTGGTTGACGCCACCGCGCTGCGTGAAGGCAACTTGGAAAAGATTACGGCTGCCGCCCGCGAACTGGTAAACGCTGTTGCGACCGCCCGAGGCTCTCTAAAGAGTAAGAAAGCGTCCTGAGCCGCTATTGATTGACGCCGCTGGCAAGCACTCCGCCATCGACTGGCAAGATCGTACCCGTCACGAAGCTCGCGGCATCCGACGCGAGAAAGATTGCTGCTCCCACCAATTCCTCGAGTTCGCCGAAGCGATTCATCGGTGTGCGCATGATGACTTCCATCCCTCGCCCGGTGCCGACCAGAAGTTTTTCGCTCAGCGGAGTTCGAAAATACCCCGGCGCGATCGCGTTCACGCAGATTCCGTGCTTCGCCCATTCAATCGCCAGCGACTTCGTCAAAGAGGCTAGCGCCGATTTGCTGGCGCTATATGCCGCCACCTCGAACAACGCGAGGAACGATCCCATGGATGCAATGCTGATGATGCGCCCATACTTCCGCTCGATCATGTGGCGTCCGAACACCTGGCACGTCCGCAACGTTCCAGTTAAGTTCGTATCCAGAATCCGGTTCCAATCCTCCTCTGGATAATCCACCGTAGGAGCGCGCTTCGTGATCCCGGCCGCGTTGACAAGAATGTCCACTTTCCCGAAAGCCGCGAGACAAGCCCCCAGAAGTTTTTCCAGCGAGGCGCGATCCCCCACGTCGCACGTGATGCGCAATGTCTTTCGCCCTCGAGCCTCGACCTCGTCCGCCAGAGAGTTCACCAAGTCCATTCGACGTGCACTCGACACCACGTCGGCGCCGCCTTCTGCCAAGCCGAGAGCAACCACTCTGCCAATCCCTGAACTCCCTCCCACAACCACCGCCACCTTCCCCGACAAATCCAGCTTCTTGTAAGCCATAGCTCCTCAAGATTTTGATAACGATGAAGGACTACCAGTTGAACATCGTGCCATCAAGTTTCCGATTCACGGGCAGGTACGCCCGTTCATACGGGAGCTTCGCCCCGAGTACCTCGTCATAATCGACCCCGAGCCCAGGTGAGTCGCCCGGATGCAAATAGCCATTTGCAAATGAATACGCATGCGGAAACACCTCGTCCGTCTCCTTCGTGTGCCGCATGTATTCCTGAATTCCGAAGTTATTGACGGAGATATCGAAATGCAGCGCGGCGGCCATCGCAACCGGAGAAAGATCCGTCGCACCATGGCTTCCCGTCCGCACGTGATAAATCTCCGCCAGAGCTGCGATCTTCTTTAAATGTGTCAGCCCACCACTGTGGACAACGGTCATGCGCAAGTAATCGATCAGTTGCTCTGTAATCAGAATGTGTGCATCCCACACCGCGTTGAAGACCTCACCAACCGCCAGAGGCGTGGTCGTGTGTTTGCGAATGATCCGGAATCCTTCCTGTAATTCTGCCGTAACCGCGTCTTCCAGCCAGAACAGATGATGGGGCTCCAAACTCTTCCCAAGTCGCGCCGCTTCAATCGGTATCAATCGATGATGCACGTCGTGCAGCAAATGAAGATCGTCGCCGAATTTCAGCCGCAACGCCTCAAACAGTTTTGGCACATGCAGCAGATATTTCTCAGTCGACCACGAATTCTCCGGAGGCAATCCTTTTTCTGCGGGCTCGTAAAACAACTTGTCCCCGGCAACTCCGTAAGTCGACGGCAACCCGGGAATCCCGGTCTGTGCCCTGATAGCGAGATATCCCATCTCCTTGTACTTCGCAACTTCATCGACCGTCTGCTCGATGTCTTGTCCGTTTGCATGACCGTACACCAGGACTCCAGTTCGGCTTTTTCCGCCCAGCAGGTTATAGACCGGCGTGTTTAGTGCCTTCCCTTTGATATCCCACAGCGCCATGTCAACGGCAGCAATCGCGCTCATCGTTACCGGGCCGCGCCGCCAGTACGCACCTCGATACAAGTACTGCCAGATATCTTCTGTCTGTGATGGATCGCGCCCAATCAGGCAGGGAATTACGTGATCGCTGAGATACGAAGCCACTGCCAGTTCCCGCCCGTTGAGTGTCGCATCGCCGAGTCCGTAGATCCCCTGATCCGTCCAGATTTTGAGCGTTACGAAATTCCGTCCCGGACAACACACGAACACTTTGGCATCCCTGATCTTCACGCAGTCTCCTCGATACGACACACGAGTGTATCCAAACATCAGATGCGACGCACCAACCCCTGCTCGGTAGCCGCGGTATTTCGCACAAGCAACAAGACCAGGATCATCCCGATGAAGGGAATAATTCCCGCCAGGATCATGATCGGATCAAAGGCATGTGTCCCAGATGCTCGGCGTGCATCGGAAACGTAACCGATCAGCTTGAACGCGACGATCGTCCCGATGCCTGTGCCCGTCCCGCCCAGGCCGCTCACCGATGCTACCGACTCGCTCAAAAACAAATCCGAGGGCAGCGTATTGGCCATGATCGTGAATCCCGCATAGGTGAATGTCACAACCGCGAACAAAAAAGCAATCATGTACAGATTGGTTGTGAAGATGGTGAAGATCAATAGCGTCATTCCGATGCCGCCATAAATGATCGGCACCTTGCGCGCCCACCCCAGCGACATGCCACGCTGGATCAAATGTCCGGAAAACCAGCCCGCCGCGAAGCTCCCCACATCGGCCGCGATGAATGGAATCCACACCGCAATCAGCCCGCTCTTGAGTTCGATCCCTTTTGCCACCAGGTAAATCGGAAACCATTCCGTAATAAAGAAGAACACCGGATCCGTGAAAGTCTTGGCCACGATCGTTCCCCAGGTCTGCGGCAGTTTCAGCAAATCGCGCCAGCGCGATCGAACCCGCGTTGCAACTCCGGACTGGGCTTCTATCTTGTCTTTTGCGATCAGGTCTCGTTCCTGCGCGCTAATTCTCGCGTGTTCTTCGGGGGGGTAGTAAAGCCATCGCCAAGCGATCAGCCAAAAGAATCCTAAAATGCCCGGCACCGCGAACGCAGGCCGCCAACCCCAGCGGAAATAAATCCACAGCACAAGGAACGGCGCAATCGCGCCCCCAATTGACGAGCCGCTATCGAAGAAGGCCGTCGCCAGCGCTCGCTCGCGTTTCGGAAACCATTCCGACACCGCCTTGGTTGCGGCGGGCCAATTCGCGGACTCTCCCGCGCCCAGCAGGAAACGAAATGTGGCGAAGCTGTAAAAGCCACGCGCCAACGAGGTAGCCATGGAAACGATGGAATAACCGATTACCGTCAGCGTCAGCCCACGTCGCGTACCCACACGATCCATAAACCGGCCGAAGACACTCTGGCCAATCGAATAGGCCACGCGGAATGCGATGGCGAGATTGGCGTAATCGGAATTCGTCCAGTGAAATTGGATCTTGAGATAAGGAGCAAGCAGCGAAAGCGTCTGCCGGTCGATGTAGTTGATGACAGTGGAAGCGAAAAGTATCCCGCCTATCCACCATCGCAGCGACCGAATCGGTTTTTGGGTGTTCGCCGTCCTTGAGGTAAAAAACGCCGCATCACGACTTTCAAAGTTTCCAGGCTGTTGTCTCTGAAACCTTGAAACTATGAAACTTTTGAAACCTGCCTTCCCGATTGCCATTCCGTCCCCACGCCGCAAGTCTGCCAGCAAGAGACGTTGCAAGCAACGTCTCTACGGAAACTATCCCAGCGTCACTTTGCCGAGAGTATCTAACATGCCGTGCAATTCGCTACTCAGCAGCGACGCCGAATCTTCATCAATAAAAACAGTCGCATTTGGATGCTGCCGCAAGATCGACGCCGGAGCCTCCGGCCGAACTTCTCCTTCCATGCAAAGGTGAATTGCCTTCGCCTTGCGTTGATCTGGAACGACGGCGACGATTTCACGGGCCTTCATGATCTGGCACGGGGTCATCGAGACCGCTTTGGTCGGCACTTCCGAAATATCGGCGAACCATCCTTCCCCCACTTGCTGTCGGCGGCATATTTCATCCAACTCGACGACGATATACGGTTCCTTCGTTTCAAAGTCCGCGGGCGGATCGTTGAAAGCAATGTGCCCGTTCTCTCCGATCCCCACAAATGCAATGTCAATCGGGGCCGATGTCAGCCGTCGTCCTACTTCGCGCACAGCAGCCGACAGATCAGCGGCATCGCTCTCGATGAAGTGGTAATTTGCGATGCCCGTTTTGCGAATGACCCGCTCCAGCAGGATCTTCCGAAAACTCGCAGCATGCGTGACCGGCATTCCGACATATTCATCCAGGTGAAAGGCTTCCACTTTGTTCCAGTCGACGCCGGCGGTTTTTGTGAGGAACTCCAGAAACTGGAACTGAGACGTGCCGGTCGCCAACACCACTCGGCAGCGACCTGAACCAGCGATTGCTTTTCGAATTGAATTCGCTGCCTGTTCAGCGGCGGCCCGAGCAAGGCCAGTCGAATCGTTGAATACTCTCAAAAGCATGGGAAGAATCGGCGGTATGGTTCCCGCGAATTATACAAGTGGAGTTCGCGCCAACTTTTCGCGCAGTGAAAGTCGGAGTGTCAGAGCTCTGCAGGCTCAAGCCTCGGAGCAAGAGCTTGCACGAATGCGAGCGCGATCAGATAAGCTGTCCCAGCCAGTATGAATATCGGTACATACGACCCGGTGGTCTGCAGGATATAGCCGACCATTTTGGAAATCAACATTCCACTGATGGTTCCCAACAGTGTTCCAAATCCCACGACCGACGCGACAGCCCCTCTCGGGAACATATCGGAAGCCAGCGTATAGATGTTCGCTGACCAGCCTTGGTGGGCTCCTGCAGCGAGTGCGACCAGGCCCACCGCAACCCAAGGATCAGTAGTTCGCGCCGCGAGCATGATCGGTGTCACCGCCAGCGCGCACACCAGCATCGCCGTCTTTCTACTTGAATTCACAGCCCAGCCCCTTTTGATCAGCCACGATGAAAGCCATCCCCCCGCGATACTTCCCACACTCGCTCCGCTGTAGATGACAAATAGCGGCAGCGCCATTCCCTTGAGGTCCAGTTTCAAATTGCGACTCAGGAAATCAGGCATCCAGAACAAATACACAAACCAGATCGGATCGGTGAAAAATTTCCCCAGTCCCACGGCCCAAGCCTGACGGAGCCTCAACATCGTTGGCCAGGGAACTGCAGTCGCGGTAGCTTCCGCCGGATCGCTCTCAATCAGCGCCAACTCTCCGGCGGAAACCAGCGAACTTTCCTCCGGCCGTCGATACAAAGCAAGCCAGGCAACAATCCAGAGCAGACCGAGTGCGCCAGTTACGATAAACGCCATCTGCCACCCAAACCGTAGCGTCAGCCATGGCACAACAAGTGGCGTCACAATCGCGCCCACGTTCGTTCCAGAATTGAAGATGCCTGTCGCCAAGGCCCGCTCTTTTTTGGGGAACCACTCCGCAACCGCCTTGATCGACGCTGGGAAACTACCCGCCTCTCCAACTCCAAGGCTGAAGCGCGCCACTGCAAACTGCAGCACTGACCGCGCGCCTGCGTGAGCCATGGCCGAAATACTCCAGAACAGAACCGCCAGTGAGAAGCCCTTGCGTGTGCCGATACGGTCGATCAGTTTCCCAATGAAAAGCAAACTTGAGCCGTACGCGAGTTGGAACGCGACCACAATGTTGCTGTATCCCTCTTCGGTCCAACCCAGTTGCGCCTGCAGCGTTGGCTTCAGCAGCCCAATCACCTGCCGGTCCATGTAATTCACCGACGCTGCAAAAAACAAAAGCGCGCAAATCAGCCAGCGCACCTGACCCGTGGTTGGCTGCAATTGCACTGAGGTGATTTCTTCTCGGCTCGCCATGAGAGATTTTTTCAGTTGGCCGAAATCGTGTCGATTTTCACGTCTCGCCAATCCGGCGCACGTCACAGAGCTGATATATTCATCGCGTGCTGCTGCCGCGCAAGAGCGTCAATGAAGCCCTTTCTCGATAAAGATTTTCTACTCTCGAACTCCGTTGCTCAGCGACTCTATCACGAGCATGCTGCCGTGCAGCCAATACTTGATTACCACTGCCATCTCTCTCCCAAAGACATTGCCGAGAATCGGCGCTTCAAGAATCTCCACGAAATCTGGCTGGAAGGCGACCACTATAAGTGGCGTGCGATGCGAGCCAACGGAGTGTCCGAACGGTATATCACTGGCGATGCCACTCCTGACGAAAAGTTTTTGGCTTGGGCGCGAACCGTACCCTACACCTTACGCAATCCTCTGTACCACTGGACCCACCTCGAACTACAGCGCTATTTCGGAATCACCGACCTTCTCGAAGAAGCCTCTGCGCCGTCAGTGTGGGATCGAGCCAACACTGCGCTCGCAGCCGATCTGACTACTCACGGAATCCTCAAAAGGTTCGGGGTAGAAGTTGTTTGCACGACCGACGATCCCACCGACGACTTGCGCCACCATCGTACAATCGCCCGATCGAACCTGAGGACGCTGGTCTTTCCCGCGTTTCGTCCGGACAAGGCTCTGGCCATCGGAACGGCCGAATTCATCGCATGGGTCGGGAAGCTATCAGCGGCAGCCCAGGTCGATATTCGCGATCTCAACAGCCTGCTGGATGCCCTCCGTAAGCGCCATGATGAATTCCATTCTCTCGGTTGCCGCCTCTCCGATCACGGCCTTGACCATTGCTTCTCGGCTCCTTGCTCGGAGCAGATTGCAAACACGATCTTCGCCAAGGCCCTTCAATCAAAAGTAATCTCAGACGAAGAACACTCCCAGTTCGCCGCGTTCATGATGCTGTTCTTCGCCCGCCTTGATGCCGAGAGGGAGTGGACGAAGCAGTTGCATCTCGGGGCGTTGCGCAACGTGAACTCCGCCGCGCGCCAGGCAATCGGCGCAGATTCCGGCTATGACACCGTCGGAGATTTCCCTCAAATTGCAGCTCTGGCTGCGTATCTCGACCTGCTCGCGCAGGAGAACGCTCTGCCCCGCATGATTCTCTACAACAACAATCCGCGCGATACTTTTGCCTTCGCGACCTTGATCGGTTCTTTCCAAAGCGGGCACGAACCCGGGAAGATCCAATACGGCAGCGCCTGGTGGTTTCTCGATCAAAAAGAAGGAATCACCGAGCAGATCAATGCCCTGTCCAATGTGGGCCTGCTCTCTCGTTTGATCGGTATGGTCACCGACTCCCGGTCCTTCATGTCTTATCCGCGCCACGAATATTTTCGCCGTATCCTGTGCGACCTCATCGGAAAAGATGTCGAACGCGGCGAATTGCCCAACGATCCTGCCTTGCTGACCCGCTTGCTAGAAGATGTCTGTTATCGAAATGCCCGCAACTATTTGAAGCTGCCGCAGGCGAAGTAAACGGACTACCCAAGGCCGGCATGTTTCCATCCAGATCGATAACGCACGGAGCATCCACTTCCCCCACCACTGGCCCCTTTTCATCCGCGATAACCCGCTCGATCATTTAGAATTACCAAGAACCCGCTAGCTGAGCTTTTCCAAATTCCTGCGGTGAAAGGGGGGTGGTGCGCTTAACGGGATCTATCTTTTCGACCTATAGCGTCTGCGTGTTCGCGGCACTTCTGCCTCTACTACTCGGTGCCGCGGCCTATGCCGACACAGCCGCCTTCGACCTTACCGGTCCGAAAGTCGAAGTTCGCGTCCAGCGTGCCGGAACCACGCTACCCATCGCGGAGGTCCCGAATCTTCAGGCTGGGGATCGTCTCTGGATTCATCCCGACCTTCCCGACAGCCAATCGGTTCGCTACTTGATGATCGTCGCTTTTCTCCGCGGCGCCACGAATCCGCCACCCGATTCATGGTTCACCCGGGTCGAAACCTGGACTCGTCCCGTGCGCGACGAAGGCATCTTCGTCGTCGTTCCGGAAGAAGCCGAAGAGGCACTCGTTTTCCTCGCTCCAGAAACTGGAGGAGCATTCAGCACGCTTCGCACTGCCGTGAGAGGTAAGCCCGGATCGTTCGTACGGGCCGCACAAGACCTGCAGCAGGCCAGCCTCGATCGCCAGCGACTCGAGAAGTATCTCGAATCGGTCCGCGAAACCTACACTGCCGATCCGGAGCAGGCAAAGACACACACCACACTTCTCGCTCGCAGTTTGAGCATGAAGCTGGATCAGCAGTGCTTCGATAAGCCCAGCGCCCAGCAGGTCCCCTGCCTCACGCAGAACACCGATCAGCTTGTTCTCGATGACGCGCACAGCCAAAATATGGTTGCGGCGCTAACATCGTCGACGTCCGCCGATCTCCTCGCGCAGATCAGTTCTACGCCGACAGCGCGCGGCGGCCTCTACAGTCCTTATATCGGAGCTGTGGTCGATGTCGTCCGCATTCTCGGCACGGCTCACACAGCCCAGTACCAGTACATTCCGGCGTTGGCACTGCCCAAACAGGACGATCTCAATTTGCGGCTGAACAATCCGCCATCCTTCCGAAATCCAAAATCTGTTCTTGTGATCGGACTGCCTCCGATCCGCACCTCGCCACCGCCGCCGCTGCGCGCGGTTGAACCAAACCCAGTTCTATGCGCCGGTAAGCCGCAACTGGTGCTCCCGGCGGAAGGTGCTCCTCTCGTCTTCGCTACCAACCTTGCACACAATCTGGTACTTCGCGTGGAGCCCAGGTCGGGCCCGGCCATTGATCTTCCGGCGACGCCCGATGCCGAGCGTGGCGGGTTTGTGATCGAAACCCACGCCCTCGAATCGGCCGATCTCGATGGTGAAGTCACGGGAACGATCCGTGGCGTTTGGGGATTTCATTCCTTCGACGGCCCGCATTACCGCTTCCGCACTTCCCGTCCAGCGCAGTGGACTGTCGCTTCTAAAGACGCCAGCGCTCTCATCGTGGGTCGCGAGGACACCCTGCACCTACAGTCGCAGGGTGCCTGCTGCGTCAGTGAAGTCACCCTTAAAGATGAACAGGGAAAGTCGGTCACAAGTGAATGGAAGAGCTCCCAGCCCGATGAACTCGAAGTGAGAGTCCCGCTGCAGAAAGCAAGTGCCGGTTGGGTCACAATCGAGATCAAGAAATTTGGCCTACATGAAGCCGATGAGATTCCTCTCCATACCTACGCCGAGGCCGCGCGCCTCGACAGTTTCGGGATTCATGCCGGCGACTCCGAAGGGATACTCAGAGGCACGCGCCTCGACCAGGTGGCCAGCCTCGAACTAAATGGCTCCCAATTCGCTCCTGGCCCGCTGACCCGTGCTAACCAGCAAGACGAGCTCAAACTCGCGACAACTGATGCCACGGTCAAGGCGAAGCTTCAGTCCGCGGAATCAGTCGTGGCGCACGTCACGCTCAAAGACGGCCGCATTCTCGACCTCAAGTCGGAAATCGAAGCACAACGGCCGGCTGTTTCTCTGCTCACAAAGAGCGTTCAACTTGATCCGACCGCTCCGCCGGCAGTGCAACTCGGAAGCCAAGAGGAATTGCCCCAAGATGCGCGCCTCAATTTCTTCCTGAAGACCCGGGTCCCCGAAATCTTCCCTCCTTCGGAAAAGATTGAAGTCGCTACCGCCGACGAATCATTCCGTGTCCTGCTGAGTTTCAAAGACGGCAACCTGACCATGCAAGACACAAAGACTGCTCTCGCTGTTCTGGATCCCATGAAACTCCTCGGCCCCTCTGCGTTCGGACCTCTGAAAATTCGCCCCGTGTCCTCCGATGGAATCAATGGTGATTGGCAGCCCCTTGTGAATCTGGTTCGCATTCCACTGCTAAAGGCTGTGCGCTGCGTTCCCGCGCCGGAAAAACAGTGCACTCTGAGCGGCGACAAACTTTTTCTGCTCGACTCCGTCAGCACTGACGCCGATTTCGCCAACTCGGTCACGGTCCCGGAAGGCTTCGTCGAAGACGCCCTCGCCATCCCTCCGCCGAAAGGCAAGACGCTTTACATCAAACTACGCGACGACCCCACCACAATCGACACGGTGGCGTTACCCGTTCCACAACCGCAGCAGTAAGAGAGTAGACCCGCCGTTGCAGCGGAAAGGTTGGAATTAAAACGGAAGCTGGTCGCGATAAAAATCTCTATCCGGAGAGACCGTAGGTCCGACTGTGTCGATGGAACTAAAATGGGGGCACCATGGACGGAACCATCTTAGCCGCATGGGACCACCGTGGAAGAGCGGCCCTTTTCAAGGCCGCGTCAGATCGGCTAGGGGATGGTGGGCTTCAGCCCCCGTTTGGATTTGACCCAAAACCTTAGACCCCCACGGGCATTTGGTACGAACGTAACCTAAAACGATCCCGCCGTCGTCTATACCATCATTCGAGCGCCGTTCCCCGCGGATCGCCGGAGGTGTTTCCATGCGAAGAATCTTCATCGCCTTTGCCGCGATTACATTTCTGTGCGTCTGTTCGCACGCACAGGACGACCAGTCCTTGGGGGATCTGGCACGCCAAGTCCGCGCTCAGAAACAACAGAAAACGTCTCAGCCAAAGGATTTAACAAAGGACGCAACCTCGCAAACGGATACGAAGGACTCCGTGCACCCCAAAACTCCGCACGTGCTCAATAGCGACGATGACTCGGAAACTACGCCTTCGAAGTCCGCCGACTTGAATCACTCAGATTCCAAGAAAATCGGCTCTGCCGATGCGAAGACCTCCGACCCGGCCGATCCCGCTCAACGCGAAGCCGACGCCGAGAATTGGAAATCTCAGATCCAGGAACAAAAGAACGCCATTGCAGAACTACAGCAGCAGATCGAGCAACTCAGCAGTTCGATTCACTACGCGGGTGCAAACTGCGTCTCCAACTGCGAAAAGTGGAACGAGCATCAACAGCAAAAACAGGAACAAGTGGAGACGATGAAATCGCAACTTCAGGAATTGCAGCATCACCTCGAAGAGACGCAGGATTCAGCTCGCAAACAGGGCTTCGGCAGTTCCGTATACGAACCGTAGAGTTTAGCCATCAGAAACGAGAGCCGCTGCGAGGAAGCAGCGGCTTTTGTTCTGTGTGCCGAGCATGTTCGACAGTTTGAGGGTGAAAGTCCCTTTGACAACCTGATGGAGGTGAAGTCATAGCGAAGCGCAAGGGTGAAGTCACACTGGTCGCGAGGCGGGGCCGGAAAGAAGCGTGGA
>Ga0126371_10000304_pt1 | contig 39748 bp, 33 predicted proteins | sample PanSoiMetaPlot_4_FD_110145 | JGI IMG/M metagenome (GOLD analysis project Ga0126371, IMG submission 110145) | Tropical forest soil microbial communities from Panama - MetaG Plot_4 | ecosystem: Environmental > Terrestrial > Soil > Tropical forest > Bulk soil | place: Panama | collected 2016-02-17
CCAGAATAACTTCCTCGAAGCGGCCACAGAGAACATCATGTTTGGCGGGGCCGGGACGCATGTCACAGGATTGGTCCCTTCCGACATCACCATTGAGGGGAATTATTTCTACAAAGACCTGAGCTGGCGGGGAAAGCCGGCTCCCTACAACTGGGTGATCAAGGACAGCCTGGAGTTCAAGAACGCGCAGCGAGTTCTGGTGCACGGTAATGTGTTTTCCAATTGCTGGCTCGCGGGCCAAGTTGGCGAATTGATTGAATTAACCCCTCGCTCCATCAACGGAGATACGTGGGCCACTGCTGCCGACATGACCTTCACCGACAATCTTCTGGAACACGCGGCCGTTGGGTTTATTATCGCCAGCTCGGACAACGTGGACGTGCCGACCAGCCAGCCTTCCCAGAGGATTCTCATTCAGAATAATGTGTTGACCGATATAAGCCCCGTATGGAGCGGCGGAGGGAACGGATGGGGTCTTCTCATTGAGGACATCCCTGCAGGAGCAAATCCCAACAATCGCACCAACTGGCACGACATCACCATCGACCATAACGACATCTTTGACACTGGCATAACTGGCGAAGACGTCTTGCTGACGGGTGGCACCTGCGGCGGTGCTTGTGCCGTTCCCACGGGGCCATTTCAATTCACAAACAACATCGGGTCGAAAGACGTGTACGGAAACGGGCTCGGCCCAGGGACAAATGCAATCAAGTCGTATGTTACACAGCTGACGTGGAACGACATCGTCCTCACAGGGGCAGCAACCAGCAACTACCCAATCGGCACCTTTTTCCCATTACTCAGTCAGGTTGGGTTCACAAGCTATTCCCTGACGAACACGGCCGGAACCAATTACCAACTCCTGTCCTCGAGCCCCTACGTCAACGCTGGCACCGACGGGCACGATATCGGCGTTTGGGATTGGAGCACCTGGAAGGCAGCTACAAGCAACGCCATAAATGGGATCTTCCCTTAATCCGGCTGGCTAGACTTTCTGAAATGAACCTTTCTTGCGTCCCGAGGGCCTAAACCTAGATCGACGCTTGAGATACATCGCTTTTTAGAAACTCGAGATTCTCGCTCCGAGCGTATGTCCGGCTGTCTATGTGGCCTCGCTTTAGCCCAGGCGCAGCACCTGCTCTGCCCTCAACCGAGGAAGCCTAGGGACGCCTGCCGTCTAGCGCGCGGCTCGTTGCGGCCTTCCAGAGATTCCAATCCGACACGCCGATGTCTTTTCCGTCAGTACCGGCATTATGGAAAGGACTCGACGTCAAAAGGTGAAAAGCTCCCTCGGAATCCTTCCCGGATGATTGTTCTTCGAATCTCAGATCACTTATCTTGGAAAGAGACACCGTTTCTTTTGAATACCCCATGCCTCTACTCTCAATCAGAACATTCTTATTCCAGGTGACATCATGATAGTACAAGCCAATGGATGTCTGTCCCGGCCGCTGCGCTTGACCGCATAAATCTCCGTCCATAATATTGTTCGTAAACTGAAACGGACCGCCGAGAACACCCGAAGCCATTTTACCGCCGCTTGTGAAAATGGCGCAGTGCACTTTGCTCGCCGTGAAAATGTCATTGTGATCGATGATCAGGTCGTGCCAGTTGGCGCGGTTGTTGGGATTTGCTCCTGCAGGGATGTCCTCGATTAGAAACGCCCAGCCACCTCCCCCCGTGCCGTTGCCCCAGGTTGTCGCGATGTCCGTCAGCACATTGTTCTGGATGAGAATCTTCTGAGAAGGCTGGCTGGTCGGCACGTCCACGTTGTCCGAGCCGGCGATGATAAACCCAGCGGCCGCGTGTTCCAGAAGGTTGTCGGTGAAGGTCATGTCCGCAGCAGTAGCCCACGTATCTCCGTTGACGGAGCGAGGGGTTAATTCAATTAATTCGCCAATCTGGCCCGCGAGCCAGCAATTGGAAAACACATTACCGTGCACCAGAACTCGCTGCGCGTTCTTGAACTCTAGGCTGTCCTTGATCACCCAGTTGTAGGGAGCCGGTTTTCCCCTCCAGCTCAGGTCTTTGTAGAAATAATTTCCCTCAATGGTAATGTCGGAGGGGATTAGTCCCGGGATACGCGTTCTGGCGCCGCCAAACATAATGTTTTCGCTGGCGGCTTCGAGGAAATTATTCTGGATGAGCAGCGGGCCGGCGCCGCTCCAATCCTCGACGGCCTGGCTATCGCCCCCGGTCGCTGCGCCAGCTTCATGGATTTCGTTGATGTAGCTGTCGAGCACGGCTATGTTCGTGCCGTTAGCTGTGACTCCACGGCGGATGTTCTGCGTCGGGCTGCCATGGATGTAGCAGCGGTCGATAATGATGTTGTTCGGTGTCTCGGCTACCGTGCTCGGCAGTCCGCCGGAAATTTCGACTAAGCCATTATTGAGGTCGTGCGGAGCATCGCAGACGCCGGTGGCGCAGGAGATTTCCAGTCCAATAAAACGGAAGTTATGGATCCCCGTTGCCGAAAATTGAAGCGCAGGAGCCAGAGCTACAGTGGAAAGGGTGGCCATGTTCGAAACCGAAGAGGGTCCAACCCGCGTTCCGGAGGGAAGATTCGCAGCATTGCTGGACTCGACCACCACCCAGCCGGAACAGCTCCCGACGTTTGGAATCGCAAAACTTCCCCTGTAAACCGAGCCCGCTTGCAGCACAATCGTATCTCCGCACTTCGAGGCGCGAAGGGCGTTTTGAAAACCCCTAGAATCTCCCGGCGCTATGTTCCGGACTGTGCCGGTCTGAACTGGCATCGTTATGTCGACTGTTGCCCTTGGAACATCCGGACGTGCCGGCGCGACAACGTCGCGGTCTGCGAATGGAGATAAGCCGATAGCGAGCATCGCGGCGCTCATCGCGATCAGAAACTTCAGGTTTGTAATACCCAATTGCATGATCGTCCTATCGTTATCTGTCTACAGGTGAAGCGCGCGCTTTGAAGCCGGAGGCCAGTCACGTGGTTCGGTCCCCCGCCATTCCATCACGATAGAAAATTGTTGCTCATCTTGGACGATTAGTCCAACCCTTCTTCTCCGCTTATCGATGTTCCTTTCGTTCCTCGAAAGTTTGCCTCATTTCCGGGTGGATTGGATCAATTGCGCAGCACTATAATCTGTGATGTGCTCTGTCTTGAGTCGATGGGTTTGGTGCCAACACTTGCAGGCGTTGCTCGATGATTTCTGAGCTTGCGTACTTTTGCAAACGCATAGTCGGAGCAGACCGTGCGGGACGCAGCCTGATCGTCTTGCCCGATGACACGTTCATCGTTTCTTTCCCACGATCGGGTAACACATGGACTCGCTTTCTCGTTGCCAATCTCGTCCACTCCAACGAGAGCATCACTTTTGCGAATATTGACCGCCTGATTCCTGATATTCACAACCGTTCAAAGCGATACCTTAGAAGCATTCCCCGCCCTAGAATTCTGAAGAGCCACGAATACTTTGATCCTCGATATAAGAGGGTCATTTATATTGTTCGAGATCCACGAGATGTGGTTGTGTCCTCCTATTATTTTCATTTGAAACAGAGGCAGATCGAGGACGCATACCCAATACAACGTTATGTAAACGAATTCATCGCGGGATCGGTGTGGACCGACTTCGCGTCCTGGGGCCAAAACGTCAGCAGTTGGCTGGCGACTCGGCAGGGCCGCATCCAACCTCTGGGCGCGCGTTCGGCTGAGAACATTACAGGCATGTCCGCGCCGCGCCAGAACCCGGATGACTTTCTGTTGCTTCGCTATGAAGACATGGTGGAGGATCCACACAAGGAACTTTCGAAAATTGCCACTTTCTTGGCCATCCCCTCAACCCAAGAGCGAGTTGACCAAGCGATTCAATCCAGCAGTGCCGATCAAATGCGCAAACTTGAGAAAGCGGAAGCACATAAGTGGCTGCTAACCAAGTCCACTCGCAAAGACATTCCGTTTGTGCGAAAGGCAGCACAAGGCGGCTGGAAGGATACCCTGTCGCCCACGTCAGTCGCTGATATCGAGTCTGCCTGGTCTAGCATAATGCGAGAACTGGGATATGAATTGCACGAAAAGAGCTTCATTGAAACGGGCCAAATAGCGTCATCTTAAAGTTTCCTCGAAAATCAGCCTCCTTTTCCAGTGGATTTGACAACCTGCAGATTATAGAATGTAAAGGGTTTGACGGCATCTTTCTGGACTCCGGCGACCTCGGCCCCGAGGAAAGCAGCCGACTTCTACTTGAGGACGACAGCGTGACTGGAAGTAAGCTGTACGCGCATGCAGTTGCCGCAATAAAACGGTCTCTCCGGCTGCATTATCCTGGACGTGAGCTTCTCATTCTTCCGGACGATGTTTTCCTCGTTTCGTTTCCAAAGTCCGGGAACACGTGGGCCCGCTTTCTAATTGCCAATCTCGTTCATCCAGACGTCACCGTAACCTTTGCAAACATACACGCTTTGATTCCAGATCCTGCCGGAACAGCATCACGGATTTTCGATCGGATGTCCGGACTGCGAATCATCAAGAGTCACGAGTGCTTCGAGCCCCGCTATCCTCGCGCAATCTATATCGTTCGTGATCCTCGTGATGTTGTGGTTTCACAGTACCACTACCATCGCAAACGCAAACTAATTGAAGACGATTCCCCGATTGAAAAATTCGTCGCTCGCTTTCTCGCCGGCAAGACATGCGCCCACGGATCGTGGGCAGAAAACGTGTCGACCTGGCTGGTTGCGCGGCGGGACGACCCCCGGTTTCTGTTATTACGTTACGAAGAAATGGTTTCGGATACGCCTCGCGAATTGGCGAAGATAGCATCATTCTTAGGCATCTCAGCCTCACCGCAAAGACTCTCTGAGGCGGCTGCGCGGAGTTCCGCAAATCAGATGCGAGAGATGGAAAAGAAACAGGCTCACCTGAATACCTTAACGAAAGGAGCGCGCCAAGACATTTCCTTTGTTCGTGCAGCCGGCTCTGGCGGTTGGAGAAAGGAGCTGCCTGAACATTGCGTTGCGGAAATGGAATCGGCGTGGTCCGGAGTGATGCGAGAATTAGGCTATGAATTGCACCAAAAGAGCTTGATTGAAACGGGACATTAGATTCAGTTGCCGGTTGACGGGCTTTTGGCGTGATTCCATACTTATCCTCTTAAGGCACCAGCCGCAGAAGTTCCAACGAAGGGAACATAAGCGCGGTGTGCACGGAGAAACCTCCGACACCTTGGTGTTCCCTAATGAATCCTAAGTATCCAGGAGCTGAAAGTTGAAGCATGACTGCCCAAGTTGGAACTGGATGCCATTGGGGAGCGCGGCATGATTAAAGAGCTCCTCTACATCACAAAGTATGTTCTTGGCCTCGACACGGCAGGGAACAACCTTACCGTTTTTCCTGACGACGTATTTATCGTTTCCTATCCGAAATCGGGCAATACCTGGACTCGCTTTCTTATTGGCAACCTGATCTTTCAGGAAGGCGTAGAATTTTCAAACATTAACGAAAAGATTCCGGATCCCGTGGGCCTCGCGAGAAGACACCTGAAACGACTGCCAAGACCACGATATATCAAAAGTCACGAGCCATATGACCCCAGGTTTCAGAAGGTGATCTTTATTGTTCGCGACCCGCGAGACGTCGTGCTATCCGAATACCACTTCGACATCAAACGCAGAGTAATTGAGGAGGGTTTCTCCATCGATCGGTTTGTGGATCAGTTTCTAGAAGCCAAGGTGAACCACGAATTCGGATCTTGGGGGGCCAATGTTGGAAGCTGGATGGCCGCGCGAAAGAACACTCGCGATTTCTCGAATGGTCGATCCTTCCTTCTGTTGCGTTATGAGGACATGATAGCCGACCCTAAGGGCGAACTCACGCGCGTCGCGGTTTTTCTGGGACTTAATCCTTCAATGGAGCACATAGCTAACGCTGTGGAACGCAGTTCGGCAGATCGAATGCGAAAGATGGAAGAATCTCAAGCCCACTTGTGGTCCTCCACAAAGGATACCCGAAAGGACAAACCGTTCGTCCGTGCCGCCAAGTCGGGAGGCTGGAAAGCTGAACTGCCGACGGCGTGCATTGCCGAGATAGAATCCGCTTGGGGAGATCTCATGAGAGAACTGAAGTACGAGTTGCAAACCGATGCATCTACCGAACCCGGAGCAGTTCGAGGTAGCCTAACCCGAGCCACATAGCACAATTCGTGTGAAATGACCGCGACCGATCCCCAATAAATACGAGGAGAAGCGAAGAAGAGCCCCCCAAAAAACTTATGTCCGAATCCAAGAGAATAGTTATCGTAGGCGCGGGGCCCACGGGTTTAGGCGCTGCCTCCCGCCTTCAAGAGCTAAATTATGGCGATTGGACGCTTTACGAGCAGCACGAATATGTGGGCGGACACGCTTCATCGTCCGTTGATGACCAAGGTTTTACGTGGGATGAAGGGGGCCACGTAATCTTTTCTCATTATCCCTACTTCGACCGGCTAATCGAAAATGCCCTCAAGGGGGAATTCCACGAGCGGATCCGGGAGAGCTGGATATTTAGCCAGGGCAGTTGGGTACCTTATCCTTTTCAGAATAACCTCCGGTACCTGCCTAAGGAAGTTCAGACAGAGTGCCTGCTGGGCGCGGCCAAAGCGAGCGGTCGATCCGGCGGAAATGATGCTCAAAATTTCCGCGATTGGATTCTCGCAACGTTCGGCGAAGGGATCGCGCGCCATTTCATGTTTCCGTACAACCAGAAAGTGTGGACCACTCCGCTTGAACAAATGGCGAAATCATGGATCGCCGAGCGCGTCTCGGTAGTGGATTTCAAGCGCTTGCTCGAAAATGTGATTTACCAGCGCGACGATGTTGGCTGGGGGCCAAACAGCAAGTTTAAGTTTCCTCTGCACGGAGGGACGGGCGAAATCTACCGCAGCATCGGTCGTGCTCTCGGAAACAAGGTGCAGTGCGGCAAGAAGCTGATGGAAGTAGACACGACACGCCATACCGTATCGTTCTCAGATGGGTCTGGCGACAAATACGACACGCTTATCAGCACCGCACCCCTCGATCTGTTAGTCGGAATGCTCAAGCCTCGGAACTCAAGGCTGATGGCCGCCGCGGAAGGACTTCATCACAACAACCTTCTTGTCCTCGGCATTGGCCTGAAGAGGAAGATCGACACGACCCGGTGCTGGGTCTATTTTGTCGACGAGGATATACCCTGTTACCGTTCAACGTTTTTTTCGTTTTATTCACCATTCAACGTGCCCGACGGCGATGTAGAGCATTACGCATCGCTTATGTGCGAGATGTCGTACAGGGTTGGCGAAACACTCGACGTCGATGGACTGATGGAGCGAACGATCGCTGGATTGATCCGAACAGGGATTTTGGAAGAGGCTGATCGGGGCAAAATCGCATCACGTTACGTCCGCGACGTGCCGTATTCCTACCCGATTCCCACCCTTGACCGCGATCAAGCGCTAGACACGATTCAACCTGCGCTGCTCCAATCCGGTATCTATTCTCGAGGACGGTTTGGGGCCTGGAAATATGAAGTGGGAAACATGGATCATTCTGTGCAGATGGGCGTGGAAGCCGTGAACCACATCCTTCTTGGAGAAGAGGAAAGGGTAATTCGCGGGGAATAGAACCTCCAAAAAAAATGGCCGACGATATCGTCATCTCAACCGGATCAGATGTATCAAGAGCGCCTCAGGTTAGCGTGATTATGCCTGCCTACAATACTGCCTCGCTCATCGCAGACGCCCTCGATTCTGTTTTCGCCCAGACGTACACGGATTTCGAGGTGATCGTCGTTAATGACGGCTCGCCAGATACGAATCAGTTGGAGAAAGTGCTTGAACCTTATCGAAGCCGTTTGGTTTACATCGTGCAGAAAAATAAGCGTGCCGCCGGAGCACGAAATACGGCAATCCAGCACGCGCGCGGTGAGTATCTTGCTTTTCTCGACAGCGATGACCTATGGGAACCTCGCAACCTTTCATACCAGATGGAGAGGCTAGAACAAGATCCGTCGCTCGACATGATTTATGCCGACGCAGCTTTCTTCGAGTCTATGTCGAAACGCGCGCGAACCTACATGGACGAATGCCCATCAAAAGGGCCAGTGAGTTTTGAAAGCGTAGTCGTTGAGGACACTCAGGTTTGCATTTCTTGCACGATCGTCCGCAAGAAAGCCCTCACGGAAGCTGGACTCTTCGATGAATCTCTTCGCCGCTGCGATGATTACGACCTGTGGCTAAGACTGGCGCATGCAGAGCGTAAGATCACGTACCACAAAGAGGTTCTTGGCAAGATTCGGCCTGGCCGCCCAGATAGCCTGGGCGCTTCTGAAATCGCAATGCTTGAAGCTGCCGCCGAGATCCTTTCGGGACTTGAACGAAAACTTTCTCTCACACCTGGGCAGAAGGAGCTCGTGGAGCGCCGTATCTCGTTTCATCGAGCGCTCCGTGACCGACTAATGGCAAGGAGATTTTTAGCCCAAGGGGACTACGCCCGCGCTGCCGAATCGTTGGCGAAAGCCAATGCCTTCTTTAAGAGCTCTAAGCTAACTTTAGGCCTGCTCGGTCTCAGGCTGGCACCTCGTCTGGTCCGCGCGATAACCAACACACGCGATGCGAGCTAACTTTCGGTAGTCAGTCCCGGGCGCGAAATTTGAGCGTCAGGCGGTCTTGGCGAGAAGCTTTCTTAATTGATAGAACGCAAGTATGCGTTCACGATGCAGCAAAAGCAGAGTCAGGCCATAGGCGGCGCCTCCCGCCAAAATCTCGCTGCTAAACCGAAGAGATAAAGGCAGACTACCAGGAAGTGACCACTTCAGAAGAAGCACAACAAGGACGAGCGAGATGGTGCTGCTCAGAGCTGGCCAAACCGATGCAAAGTACTCACCTGTCCGCATCTTTGACTTTTCAAGTGCGGCTTTGAACAAGGGTAGACTCAACAAGGGATAGAACAAAACCCAGCCAGCAGCTACTCCTGCTACGCCCCAACGCGATCCAATATAGAAGCACAATGGAAGCACCAGGAAGAGGAGCAAACTATTCCTTTTCACGGTGCGCGGCTCGTCCAAGACGTTCAACAAAGGTCCGAGCAAAGTCCGGATCGCTCGAAATCCAGCATACAGAGCGAGAAGTTGAAGAGGAACGATCACGTCTTCCCACTTCTTACCCAAGATCAAATGAACAAACTCCGGAGCGACGAGCGCGGTGCCGATTCCCGCAGGGAAGACTACCAAAGCAATCGCCTGCGTAAGGTTTCGCAGATACCGCCTCAATTCTGGCAAGTCGGTTCGCACTGCAGCGAAAAGAGAAGGGGTGACGCGATTAATGAGGGTTGTAAACTTTTCCACGGGCACGTGAGCTAGAGTCCAAGCCAATGAGTAAGCGCCCAATGGCCCTTCGCCTAGGATTCGACCGACGATGAGCATGTCCGCATTGTCGTAACCGTAGAAATAAAGACGGCCTACGATGACGTGCCAGCTGTATTTGAGCTCCTTTCCGATGGACTTCCACTGTGGACGCGAGAACCACAGTGGTTCGTACACGAACGGCAGAACGGCCGATGCAGTCTGACCGATTAATCCTCCGATCACCAGAGCCCAATACTTAAATCCAAAGATCGCAAGCACGAGCGTGCTAATCGCTTGCGCGATCACTTGGAATCCTTCAAGCAGGGCCAGCAGCTTGAAACGCATCTCTCGCCGCAACAAAGAATAAGGTATCGTCCGGTAGGCAACGATCAGGAAGCCTGTTGCCGTGACGACAATAACCAGAGGCAGTTTCGGCGCACGGAAAAATAGCCCAATTGGGCGTGCAAGGCCGCAAGAAACCAGAAAGCCCAAAATACCAAGCACTACACACACTGTATGGAGCTGAGAGAGTTGGCTATCGGTCAGTTCGTGAAATGTAATGACCGCTATTCCTATACCAAATTCACTGAAAAGCGTTATCAAACCGAGAAAAATGGTTGCCATTCCCACCAAGCCATAATCGGCGGGAGTGAGCAATCGCGCGACGATAAGCGTGGTTCCCCATGCGACTACTTGACCAGTCCATTTGACGCCGGCAGTCCATGCCAAGCCCCCGATTACAGCCTTGTCGAGGGCCTTTTGATCCTTTTGCAGGGGTGGTCGTTGGGAACCCTGGGTGGCTGGCGCGGTCATAGGTGGGCGATCGGCTTAGATAGGGTAAGCCGACACGTGTGAACTTTGACGCAGTAAAGTCGAATTAAACAAAGCTGATCGTTAGCCAAGGTTTCGCGCCAAGCCTTCCTCGTAAAGATCCGCTGTTTCTTTAACCAGGCGGTCGAAGCTAAAGACTTTCTGGACCCGATCTTTTCCCGCCCTCCCTAACGTTCGGGCAAACTCGGAATCATTTAGGACTCGCAGGATGGCCTCTGCCAAATCATCGGGGTTGTGAGGAGGAACGAGCAAACCAGATTCACCGTCCTCGATTATCTCTGGAATTCCACCTACACGAGTTGCAACGACGGGAAGACCTGCGGCTAGTGATTCAATAACAGCGTTTGGAAGCCCCTCAGCCCAAGAAGGTAATACAGATAAGTCACAGCAATTCAGCAACCGTGGAACATCCATTCGACGACCCAGGAGCATAAAATGTTGTTGCAGACCGAGTTCACCTATTCTTTGTTCTATGTTGCTTCTCTCTTTACCATCGCCGATCAAAACAAATCGAGCCTTAGGATAGTCTGCGCAAATCCGGCTCGCGGCCTCGACCAAATCTTGATGCCCTTTCGTTGGAACATTCATATTTGCCACTACAGCGATCAGTTTGTCGTCTCCGCGAACGGATGGAAACAGTGTCTCCCGATCGTCGCGGTTGCCATTGTATGAGTCGGCGTCGATTCCGTTCAGAATGACCCGAATCTTTGCTGGGTCAAGCCCGTCTTCGTTAATCAAAAAATCCCGCACGGCCATCGAGTTGCCAACTACAAAACTGGATAGATTCTGGATGCAACGCAAGATTCTTCTGTTTCTTGGTGTATACCACCACCAACTCGCCAGGTCTCGGCGGGAAGAAACGACAACCGGTGTCCGGGCGAGCCAGGAAGCTGGCACGCAGACCAAGGTCGAATAGAGATCGTAAGTCTGAGTGACATGGAATTGGTTCTTCCGCAGAAACCGCGACAAGCGAAGTAGTTGATAGATTCCCTGCGGCCTTAATAGACCTTTGGAACGAAACTCAACTACCGGAATCGCAGCACGCTTCAATTCCTCCAACAATGGACCCTCAGCGCGCAGACAACCAACCGTCACCTGGTAACGCGACGAATGCATTCTCTGGGCCAGCTCAACCAGTTGATGCTCCGATCCGCCCATGTTGAAGCTTTCCACCATTAGGAAAACTCGCCGCGGACTGTCGGCGGCCGGCTCTTTGTTCACCAATCCTCGTGATTCGACGCTCTTTGGCCACCCGGTGAGCTGACGAATATCGACGTCTTCCCGCAAAATGCGTGCAGGAACTCCCCCCACCGAGCACCGCGGAGGAACCGAATGTATAACAACTGCGTTGGCCCCGATAACGGAACCGTCGCCCACGACAATTTCACCCAATACCTTTGCCCCGGCTGCAACGAACACATCGTTTCCAATCTTCGGCAGACCGGTGCCCTCACCTCGTCCGCCGATTGTTACGCCTTGAGCGACAAAAACGTTCTTTCCAATTTTTGTCCGCGGATGAATCACGACTCCCATTCCCCAATATCCCACCTCGAAACCTTCACCCGCTTCAAGCTGATAGGGAATGTAGCAATGAAAGAGCAAAACGATCAGGATCTGTATAAGATTGGGCAAAACGGGTACCTGGTGAACATAGAACCAGCGAGCCAGCCTGTAGAGTTTTACTGGTTTAGACATACATTCGAGATGTTCGAACCACGCATTCGCTCCATTTTGCGCAAGGCCGCTATCGGTTCGAACAAACGGACCATGTTGAATGCCGATACCGATACCCTATGATGTGGCCGTGCATGACACCGGCTGAGTAACCGAAGTGCGCCGAAAGCCAGAATCTTCAAGAAAATTCCGATGCCAAAGTTCGAATATCAATAGCCGCCATAATTCCATCGAGTGGTCCCGACGGCCGCGCAAGTGTTCATCGAGCAGCAGTTTAACCCCTTGCGAATCGAAATAGCCTCGCTGCACCGTTCGCGGCTCGAGTAGGATTCGCATAAATTCTTCCCTCAAATCCTTACGAATCCAGTGAACCAGAGGAAGTGCAAATCCTCGCTTCGGGCGATAGATTACTTCGCGAGGCACTCCGAGCCTTTCGGCAAGCTTCTTAAGAATATATTTCTGTGTCTTGCCGTTCCATTTCCAGCGGACCGAGAGACCTGTGACCCACTCCAGGAAAATATGGTCCAGAATTGGAACACGCGCCTCTAAGGAAGTGAGCATGCTCATGCGGTCCACCTTGGTCAGAATGTCGCCGCACAAATAGGTCTTTATGTCTAGGTAAAGAAGCCGGCTCAAGGCATCGCCAGCTTTGGCGTTTCTCAAGTGCTCACGAAACATTTCGAGCGGGTCCCAACCGGCGTCGATCGAACTAAGAAAATCTCCCGAGAGGACATCTCGGCGGCTGTCTAATTTCGGACGGGACGAAATAGCGTCCAGATAACGCTCGGAACTTGGCAGCGAAAAGTTATACGCAAACTGGCGTCCGTAAGCGTCGCGAGGCAGGCGCGGGTAGATGTGCTCCCGATACAGATTGCCCATCCACTTCGGAATTTTTTCGGATACCTTGAAAGTAGCGTGCATCCGATAGCGATCATAGCCCGCGAATAGTTCATCTCCGCCGTCTCCTGAGAGAGCCACGGTCACGTGCTGGCGAGCCAGGCGAGATACGCAGTAGGTCGGCAACATGGACGCGTCGCCGAATGGTTCGTCGAGTCTGCACGTCAGATAATTCAGTTCTTCTTGAAGATTCGGCTCGAAAATTAGTTCGTGATGATCCGTCTGGAATTTTTCGGCGACGAGCCGAGCGTATCTGGTCTCGTCAAAATCGGCATGCTCGAAGCCAATCGAAAAGGTCTTGACCGGGCTCGAGCTGGCCTTCGCCATCAGCGCCACAACAATTGAGGAATCAGTTCCACCGCTAAGGAGCGCGCCCAGTGGAACGTCGGAGATTAATCGTATCCTGACCGCTTCCGACAGGCGGTGTGTTAGTTCCTCTAAGCATTCCGCTTCGGAGGTGGGCTCATGCGTGTTGAATTCGGGCACGTCCCAATACGAACGAACCTGGCATTCTCCTCCCTCGTTGAGCAACAGTAAATGTCCGGGCGGCAATTTTCTAATCTTGCGGAACACCGTCAAGGGATCCGGGATATATCCTAAAGACAAATAATCCACCACGGCCTCGGATCGAATCTCGGCCAGTTCTGGCGCGGCGGCTAGAACCGCCTTGATCTCGGAGCCAAACAGGAGTCGCCCTTCGTGGACAGCATAGTGTAGTGGCTTGATTCCCAATCGGTCTCGCGCCAGCAGCAGTTGTTTGCAACGCTCGTCGTATATGGCGAAAGCAAACATTCCGCGCAGTTTGCTTACGCATTGGGAACCATATTCCTCGTAGAGATGCACGATGGCTTCGGTATCTGTGTTTGTGGCGAAGCGGTGTCCCTTGCTCTCTAATTCCGCTCTCAACTCACGGAAATTGTAGATTTCCCCGTTGAAAACGATCCAAATCGTCTTGTCTTCGTTGTGGATCGGCTGATGGCCACCAGCCAGATCGATGATGCTCAATCGGCGCATCGCCAGAGCGACATTGTCTTTGACGAAGATCCCCTCGTCGTCTGGTCCTCTGTGGACGATTGTCTCGCACATCCGGTGAACGGTTGCCCGGTCCGGAGGAGCGCTATCGAAGCTTATAACCCCTGCGATGCCACACATGGACGGCTAGTCTCCTGAATTGCTGATTAGGTGAGCCACACGCCCAATCTTCGGTTCTGCCGATTTGCACATCAGGGTGAAACCATAATCCCGGAAAAGCCCCGGATTCCCCGTTTTGCCGTCGCAGGCAGCCAAGAGGATATTGACCATTTCTCTCGCAGTCGTAAAGTGAACTTGATAGTTGCCATCCTTGGCCCCGTCGGCGAGCTGGCGTAGAAACGACTTCAAGAGATCACCATGCATCGCCTGAGAGTCTCGCGGGTCCATGCCATGACAATGCAGCTTCACGAAAATCCAATCTGGCCTTCCCTTGACCGAGATGGCTGCTTTCCGCCATAAACGCAAGCGCTTCATTGTCGGCGGATGCTGCGCGGTTATTTCTCCATTCTCGATGGCTGGAAACGGCACGCCCCGTTTTCTTCTCGAAAAATCCCACATGAGCGGCCCCTGAACGATCAGGGGAAACACATCAGGAGTTCGTCCAACTTGGAGATCTCGTCCTTTGCGATGAGGTGCACGCTGATCCAGCGGCAATGCGCACTCGTACAGCGAGTTGATCTTAGCTGTTTGGCTGACATTGGGCGCGGACGGAAGTGTGAAGTCGCCAAAACAACCTGTCTCAGAGAGGATCCGCATCTCTGAATCCACGCCACAGTGCCGGTTCCGTGCCGAGTTTGCCAACGCGAAATTTCCATGCACGAAAGCGTAGCGAGGTTCACCCTCGCCTTTGAATTGAGATAAACAGCCATGAGAAGCGAGCGCATCCCGAAACCGTAGCAGTGTGTTTCGCGTGTTGCTCGCGGTATCAGGCTCTGAGAATCCGTGATGCAAATGGATTTCAACCTCACCCCAGCCATCATGGCAATGCCGTGCAATTCTTTCAATGATTCCGGACTCGTATTGCTCGGCTGGATAAAAATACGTGTGACGGAACGGGAAACCCTCCGCGTCGCGCCACTTATTGACAGCCCTCGGAATCTCACGGCACCAATGCTCCAAACGCGCCTCTTGGGTGTCTCGCGAGGCTTGGCGGGGACCTTCTCCTGGAACAATGGCTGGTTCAAAGTGATCCGCCAGGCAAAGAATTAAATGCGGTGCCCCCCGGGGTCCCGCCCTAGGCACGCAGCGCTGTACAAAGTAGGAAAGAACCCACGGCATGCTGCGGACAATCTTTCGTGGAAGTTCCACGCTACTCCTCTTCGGCTCTAAACTTTCTTCAACTCGGCGATGACGCGATCGCTAGCTGGCCGCGGCAAGCGCACTCCCGGTTTTTCATAGACAACCAACAACGTGGCCCGCAAGAACTGAAGCGGCTCCCATAGGCTCGCTCGTTGTAGCAAGAGTTCAAACAAAGCAATTGGTGCGAATCGCCAGAAGATAGCCTGTGGGCCCAAGAGGTACCGACAGCATGTTTCCGTTAGCCCCGCCTCGCGAAGTAAGCTTTTTAGACGCCCCATTGTGTTTGCGCGATAGAAGGTCGGAAAAACATCCTCCGGTTCTCGCGATTCTGACCAATGAATCAGTTTCAGTATCCATCGACGCGGAAGTACCGTCTTAGCTATCCTCGCCGTACTTACTATGTAAGACAAAGTATTCGGCGTATGGATGACCAACCGCCCTCCCGGAGCTAGCACACGCGCAAACTCCCGAAACGCAATTTCTGGATTCTTCAAGTGCTCGACGACCATATTACAACTTATGAGTTCGACCGCTTCGTCGACGAACGGTAAATGATTTAAGTCCGCGCAGGCTCTTAGTAACTCATCATCATTCGCTTGCTTCGGGACTTCGATGTCCACGCCAACAATAAGACCTGCTTTGCGCTTCAACCTGCACTCAACACTTTCCAGTCCAGCACCGAGGAGATGGTGTCCACACCCTGCATCCAGCCACCGCGTTTCTGAATCCAGATTCTGTTCAAGAATTTCACCGAGGATTTCTTGGTTCCAGCGCAGGCCGGGCAAAAGAGTCCGCTGAATTCTTACAGTCGCCGAACCGCCTAAGATTCCGCTCGCGATTTGATGAACTCGGCTTTGTGTTGTGAGACGCAATGTTTCGGTGTTCCCCGTCATGTACTGGCTAGTTTCGAAACTCTTCGGAAGCCGGTGCGCTACCTACTGCCTGAATGCGACACATCCTCCGAATCAAGAGAAACGGAGAACCTTTGATTCTCTTGATTCGATCGCATGCCCCGGACGGAAATGGCCTGTTTCAGGACGTGCAAAGATCCGAGCCCGCAGGCTTCAAACCAACGAAAAACTTCTTCATAGGTGTGTTTCGATTGATATCTCGGAGAGTACCAATCGAACGTATCGAGAACGCGGCAGGTGGGATCTCGATGAAGATTAGTTGGAAGTAGAAGACGCAGCATCCCACTCGCTGGGCGTCCAACCAAGGGAATTCGGCGCAAAACATTGTGAATGTGATAAAGAGGTCTTGCAACTTGGCAGAGTCCCAGTAGGAAACGCGGGCTCATACGCGAGGTCGCGCGCCGGTAGACATCGCTCATCCGATACCATCTGTTGTATCCGCTGTACAGCCAGATGGCAATTGTCCCACCGGGTTTGAGAAGAGCGGGTAGCACCTTGAATGCCCGTTCGCAGTCCGGCGTGTGGTGCAGAACGCCTATGCTGTAAATATAGTCGAAGCTTTCCGCAGCAAATGGCAGCGCGAACACATCCGCCTGAAAGAAAACGGCTTCACGATCCTTTAGATTCTGCGCCGCAACCTCCGCTGCACGGCTCAAATCCACTCCCACGACAAACGCGCCCCACCGCGTCGCGATGTCTGCAAATCGCCCCATGCCGCAGCCGACATCCAGAACGAGCTTCCCGGCAAGATCCTCGGGAGTAAGCCCCGTGCGTTCACGGAAATCCCGCTCGGATTCGCCGGACTCGCCACGATCCAATTGCGTCTTGGCAAAACGGGTCCATTGGAAGCCAAAGCTGTTTGCATAATTCGACGGCTCAACAAACCGGATCACATTCCCAATCTCGGGGAAAACACGCCCGCAGCCATCGCAAGCGACTCCCTGATCGTTGCCTTTCAGGCAAGAGCCACAGACAGGACAGCGCAAAATCGGCAAAACTCTAGAAAGAAGACCACTGTAGCTCTGACTCGAACCGTTGTTCATTCCTCTCCTCAATTGAACGGCCAGGTTTGCCCTCTTGTTTCTTGTTTTCTAGGATGCGCCGGTCCTCGCGTGTGATGAGTAAGAGAGCACTCGGATAGCTTAAAAGTATGTAGACAAAATACTGGTATGCGTCGGGCGCAAAGGTCGTCGTCACGACCAATCCCACAAGGCTCGCGTACAATCCCTGTGCCCATATCATCCGTTCCGACCTCAATGTTTCCACGCGCTTTACTTCGCGCACATTGCGAAAGCCCCGCACGACAATCATCAGGAAGAGAATGAGCGCCGGGATGCCTACCTCTGCGCTGATCTGCGTAAAAATGTCGTGATCTTCGAGCCACATTCCAGAAATGACCGGGAAATTTTCGACTCCAATGCCAAAGAGGGGATGCTCTGCCGTTTCCTCGAAGGCTAGCAGGAACAGTTTTTTTCGATCCTGCGCGGAAGCATAAGCAGAAGCGTCGGTCTTCGCATCCGTGATCGCGGCGAACCGACTCGCAACGATTCCGCCCCCTACCACCCCCATCAATAGCGCACCCACGAACGAGAGAACGATCAACCAACGGCGTCTTCCTCGGATCCCGAATTGCCACGCGCATATCGCCATGACTACCGCCCACGCTAGGAATCCTCCTCGCGAGCCTGTCAGGAACACGCCGTAGCTCATGCACAGGATAGCCAAGCCCCACGCTGCCTTTATTAGCGGTTTGCGAGCCTGGAGCAGAAACACCAGGCAGAATGGCAGACAGACCACAATCTGGATCGCCAAATCGTTGGCATTTGAATAATTGCCGCTCAGAACTCCTGTCAGCCGTCCGTGCAGGGTTCGCGCTTTCCAAATTGTTACGCAACTGATAACCGCTACAGAGGCTGTTTGGACAAGGATCAGACGTCGTAGCCGCTCAACAGTCGTCACCGCCAGGATCATCACAAAGATCACCGGCACGAGTTTCGTAAACTCGAAAGCCCCCCAGAATGCACCACCCCTCCATACCGGAGAGAATGGTACAGAAAACCAGAGGCAGGCAGTAAAGGCCAGAAGGTAAAGGGTTTCCCGCGGAAGTCGGCGCCGGGATTGCCCCACCGAAACGATGCCGGCCACGATAACAACGAAGCCGATGATCTTTGCGAGAGGAAGATGGCCAACGCCGGGTATCCAATCCTCAGGCCGAGCGCAATAAATCAGCATGAAAAGCAGCAGACTAAGGTACGCCCCCCCGAAAGGTTGGCGTCGCACTGAAGAGTTTTCCAACATCACCGCCGAAGCCGACATTAGCGTTTTCGACTCCCGGATCGGCGGTCACATCGCCGAACCGACAAGACGCCCATCCTCTTCCCGGCCAGCTTCAAAGCCAGAGAACTCGTTTTGTGCTCAACGGCGATCATGAAAGATGGACAGTCACAAAGAAATCGCGGCTGATCTTCTCAATTTCGAAGCGCATACCCTTCTTGCGGGAAAACAGAGCCTCCAGATTCGCCTCGCGATAGAGAAACAGCGAGCAACGTTTCTTGTAGCGCATCTTCCTCTGCCAGGCGAGAAATCCGCCCGCAGATGGAAAACTGAAAAACGCCTTTCGTCGCGCAAGCGACAGAACTTTGTCGATAATCGGCTCCGGATTCTCGATGTAATCCATGAACCCCATCACGATGGCATAGTCGAATTGACGGTCGAAAGCGTATTTGGAAAAGTCGCCGCAAACGAATTCACAGCGTTCGCTGACACGGTTGCCAACGGCATTCTCCTGCGCGAGATGCACCATTGACTCAGCAAAGTCGAGGCCAAAACAGGAACTCGCACCTTGCGATGCCAGGTGCACCGAGTAGTGGCCGGGACCGCACCCAACGTCAAGAACAGATCTTCCCTCGACGGGCATGCAACCCTCCACAGAGCGTTCAAAGCGCAGCCTCATGCTCTTTCTGAAGGTTCGATCTATCAGAGAATTCAGGGCCGTTTTGCGGCTCCCGTAGAGTGCGTTGAAATCGGCCGAATAGCTGTCGAAAAATTGTGCTACGGATTGTTCAGGCATTTAGCTCCACCGAATGGTTAGTTTGTGAGATGAACTCCTCGAAAGTCGTCAGCGGAAAATCGCTCGCAAGCCTGCGGATCTTTTCTTCGGTTGTCTTGAGATTGACGTAGGACTTCAGCCTGCGAACCATGCTCATCGGCAATCGCGGGTGTTGGGGATCGATTTCGCGAGGATGGATATAAAAGATCACAGGACGTTCTTCTGCAAGAACCTTCTGCGCCATCTTGCGAATCACCGGATATGGCGCAAGGCGCAGATATCCACCCCCGAAGAAACAAAGAGGTTTCCCTGCGACCCTTGTCACGGTAATCGGAAACTCCATCAGACTACCGCTCTCCGTTTCAATCAGGTAGGGACCGAACTTATCGCTCTTCATTCCTCCGTGCCCGCGAGGGGCAGGGAAAACCGAGGAATCGTACGAATAACCCGCTTGAACGATTTTCTCGAAGAACCAAGGCGTTCGCTCCGTGACAGAAAATCCGGAAGTCCTGTATCCGTGAACTGCCCTTCCGGCGTTGTCCTCCAGAATGGCTTTTGAATAGACCAGATCCTGCATGAACTCGTCTGGAGTCATCGAGAAAACCAGCCGGTGGGCAAATCCGTGGGAAGCAATCTCATGGCCCCTGGCATCGGCCTCGCGCACCAGGTGCGGGAACTTCTTCGCGACCCAGCCTAAAAAGAAACAGGTCACGCGAACGTTCTTTTCTGCAAGTAAATCCAACAACTTCAGAAAATTCTTCTCCACTAAGGATGGCAACGAATCCCATTTATCAAGGTCTGGCGTGCTCGGCACGTCGAGAATGTGAAACCAGTCTTCTACATCGATCGAGAAGATAGATTTCATCGCACTCGAACGAACTCCGCGCTCGAATGGCATCGAGGATTTCGTTTCCGCCAACCGTTCACCCACGGATCCCATCAGTTCACCCTCTGCCAGGTCGAATCCGCCTGTCTCCACAGATAGCGCCAAAAGCCAACTAGGAAAGCGACGTGCATCGCTACGAGAAAATATCCGATAAGTGCGTATCGAACCCGCTGCATTCTCTGGCGAAACAAAAATCCCAACCCTGCCCAAGCATAAAAAGCCAATTGACAGAGAAATATGATCCGGTACAGGGAGTGATTCAAAAGAAAAAGATTGGAAACCAGAACGCCGATCAGCAAGAACGGCAGGATCCAGCGCAGGATCTTGTGGGAAAAAAGCGCCCAACCGGCGACGCTCCCCAAGAAAGGGCTTCGAAGCCGCGACAGCGCCCGAAAGCTTCCAGTAGCCAGCCGGACGCGCCGAGTGAATTCGCCTTTTACGGAGTCCGCAGAGAATTCAGTGGCAAGCGCCTCCGGATCGTGAAGGACACGATAGCCCATCTGTCGCGCTTGCATCGGAACGAGGAAGTCGTCAATGATGTCGCCCGGTTGCAGGGATTTGAAGCACGTTCGGCGCAAAGCATAGATTGCGCCGCTCGCGGTAACCGTCGCTCCCAGCCGCCCCTCCATCAAGTGCAACGCGCTTTCAAATTTCCAGTACGCGCCCTCCGTCTGATGCGATTCCGCACTGCCCAAAAGTCGTACAGCGCCGCACACTGCGCCCACATCGCGAGACGTGAAGTGCCGGGCGAGCATTCGGACAACATTGGGAGCAAAAAGCGTGCTGGCGTCAGAGAATACCAGGATGTCGTTGCGCGCTTCGGCAACCGCATGATTGAGCGCTCGCGGTTTCCCTCCCCGCTGTTCCAAAAATACGCAGCGAATTTCTCCCGTCTCTGCCGCCGCTTGCAAAATCGAATTGGTGCGGTCCGTGGAACCATCTGAAACGAAAACCACTTCGAATCGATCGCGTGGGTAGTCGAGCGCCTGTATATTTGCGAGTTTCTCCGCCAAACTGGTTTCCTCGTTGTAAGCGGCTACAATAAGCGAAACGCTAGGCAGCTCTGTCGTCGCTGGCTCGCCTGCGCGTCGATCGCGACGGCCCAGCAGAAATCTGACATCTCGCCTCACCTGCACGAACGCATAAACCAGGAACAGAATCACCGGGTAGAGAATGTACGTGTAAACGACCACGCCGCAGCTAATCCAGAAACACCAGAGCGCAACGTTTTGCACGATGCTCATCGGGACCCTCTTCCTAGGATTAGCGTCTTCGTCGTCTTAAACAAAATCAGCAGATCGAGTCCTACAGACATGTTTTTGATATAGAAAAGGTCGTAAGCCAGTTTTTCCACATTGTCTTCAATCGTGGCGTTATAGCCTCGGTTGATTTGCGCCCAACCGGTGGCCCCGGGCTTGACCGCCCAGCGCTGGCTGTAGTGTGGAATCTTTTCAAGGCACTCCTGCTCCTGATTCGGAACAAAAGGCCGTGGTCCCACAAAGTACATGTCGCCACGAACAATATTGAAAAGTTGCGGCAGCTCGTCCAAACGAGAGCGGCGCAGCCACCGGCCTACTCGCGTGAAGCGATTATCCGTCGCTTCTGCAGGCTTGTGGTTTCCATCGCGATCCGCGCCGTCCAACATGGTACGGAACTTATACAACGTGAAAATTGTGCCGCCCTCACCCACGCGTTTCTGTTTGAAGATGGCCGGCCCGGGAGAATCCAGGCGAATAGCAATAGCGATCAGCGCCATCAGAGGAAACGCCACTACGATTGCGATTGCCGAAATGACCAGCGAGAAGATCCGTTTGTAAACCAGGAGAAACCGCGACACCTGAAAGCCTGGCGAGAATAGCAACCAGCTCAACCGAAGCGACTCAACCGGCACTTTGCCGGTGACCGCTTCATATACTTCTGCGCCATCCTGAATTCGGACACCCCGGCGCTTCAGTTGCAGCAGCGCCTCGATCGGCAGCTGTCCCCGCCGCTCCGCCATTGCGATGATAATGCGGCTCGGACGATAGGACTCAACTTGTTCAGCAAAACGCTCAAGTTGACCGGTCACAGAGGCTCCCGCCGAAACCGCGCCACGCGATCCCATCTCGCCCAATTGTCCAACAACTCGCAAACCTAGTTCCGCGCGTGATTCAATCTCGCTAATCAATGGCTTGGCCAGCGGCCCGTCGCCCAAGATCAAAGTACGCTCGGCCAGTTGTGGCAACGCATTCAAAGTGAAGAACAAACGCCGCCACCCCAGTAAAACAAGCGCCACAAGTCCAAAACCAATCAGAAAAATCCCGCGGCCTAATTGCAAAGAGGGGAACGCGTAGTAAAGAACAGCCAATAAAATGCAAACAGTGCCAAAGACTTCGACCAAACGTGTCACTACTTCTCGCTGATTGCTAAAAACCAGCGAATCGTACAGATCGAAGTAATACATACATACGATGAAAATTACAGCGACAATCAGGATTTTAAGAAGCCCGCGGTCATGATTCAGCATGAGCCGCGCGTCGCCAGCCCCTACGCGAGCAATCGTCGCAGCGACAAACGCAAAGGTCACCCAAAGCGCTTCTGACACTCCCAGAAGCAGCGTTCTTGCCGGGAAGTACGCATTAAAAACTCGGATCAAGCACCCTCCCGGGACTTCTGAGCAGTGCCTCCGTTCTTCGACGAGGTCGGACCGCCGTAACGCTTGTCGTAGTAGTTCACGCGGTCGAACTCGGAAGCGCCGTTCAGCACAACGCCAATCAGCTTCGGCCCGTCCACGGTTTCCAAGCCTTTCTTAAGCGCTTTTACCGGAGTCACATCCTCGCGAACCACCAGCAGCATTCCGTCCACCAAGCGATTCCAAATATTCGCATCCGCCATCGGAGAAAGCGGGGTGGAATCCACCACGATCCAATCGAACAGGCCGCTCAGTTGCATCAGATTTTCCGCCAGCCGCGAAGATTGAAGGATTTCGCCCGGCTCATCGAAGCGTTCCCCTGCAGGCAGATACCACATCGGCAAACCATCTATGTGATAAATGAAATCACTCAAGATCGATGTCGGTTCCTTCCACCAATGGCAAATACCCTTGAGGTGGCTTAGTCCAAACAGCGCGTGAAGACTCGGATTGTGCAAGTCCCCCTCAATCAACAGCACTCGGTTCTGCGAATGGCGAGCAAGCGTCACAGCAAGGTTGGCTGCGACCAATGTCTTACCTTCGTCGACGCTGCTGCTCGTAACCTGTAGCGACTTCATCTCTTGTTGCGCGCGCAAATTTCGCAAACGCGTCACCAGCACGCGAAACTTCTCGGCGGGCAGACCCTGCAGATCTGTCAGCGCGACGAGGTGGCTCTCCGAAGAAACGCGCAGCTGCACCGTTTGCGTTCCTTCCAGTTCGACGGCCCCGATTCCAGCCGGGGCGAAATCCGCCGCCGGCCGGACGACTTCCGTGGTGACAGCTCCGGGCTGTCGATTTTCCAATTCCGACTTGCGCAACGCTTCATAAAGGCGGCTCATTGTGCTTTCACTCCTGACTTAAAGCTGGTTTCGCCACTGGGCTTTCGGAGGCGCCGTCGAGATCCTCTATCATCCGAAAAAGAGCCTTGAGCGCCCTCTTTCGCGACTCGGGATCTTCGTCTCCCGCAACTGGAGTAACTGCTGGCCCGTCCAGGCGAAAATCGGCGGCGACGTCCTTTACGATATCTTCGCCAATCTGTTTCACTTGCTTCGCATATCCCGACACCAATGAGTTTTCGCATAGTGTATTGATCAACCTCGGGATTCCGCGCGAATACTTATGAATGGCGGTGATCGCTTCATCCCTGAAAATCGAAGCACCATGAGAATTCGCGCCCGCCAGTTCCAGCCTGCGTAGGATGTAACCTCTTAACTCATCCACACCGAGAGGCTCCAGACTGCACCTCAGGCCAACCCGCTGCTTCAATTGCCGCAAATGGGGCGAATCAAGCCTCCGATCCAGTTCTGGCTGGCCTACCAGAACAATCTGAAGAAGTTTCTGTTGCGACGTCTCAAGATTGGTCAGCAACCTCACCTCCTCCAGCAGTTCCCAGCTCAGTAGTTGTGCTTCGTCGACGACGAGTACAGCAGTGGTGCCGCGGCGAAACCTCGCGATCAAATAGCTGTTCAAATACGCTAGCATCTCGCTTTTTGTCCGGCCGCTCATGGGCAACCGCAAATCGGTGAGGACGTACCTCAGAAAATCCGGCACGGAGAGCCGAGGATTGAATACATAAGCGAACGCGACTTGGTTTCGGTTGAGAGAGTCGAGCAAGCAGCGAACCAGCAGCGTCTTCCCGGTGCCTACTTCTCCGGTCACAACCACGACACCCTTGCGCCGCTGTACGCCATAATTGAGATTTGCAAGCGCCTCGTTGTGCCGCGGCGTCGGATAAAAGAAATATGGATCCGGACTGATTTCAAAAGGATTGCGCGTCAGCCCGTAAAATTTTCTGTACATCGATGCTAACCTCGATAGAACGCGTAGATATTTCCGGCTACAAGGAGAACCAACATCACAAGCACTGCGCCACGCTCTACCCAGCGCAGCATTGAGCGCCTCCGGTTTTCTGCTGGCGTACTCATCTTAGGAATTCCCACCAGCACTCGCGCCGAAACCACTCCTTGCAAGTCAGCTTCTTTGCGAATTCGAACGTCCGTGAATTCAAAGAGCGCAGCTAATCCAAGTCCAATGACGATGCCGGCTGCCAGACCCCCGAGACTGATCAGCAAGCGGTTCGGTCCTGACGGTACACCAGGAAATGATGCCGGACTGGAGATGGAGTACAGCCCTGGCTGGCTTTGCGGAAAATTTTGGGAAAGTCGTGAATCCTGCCACCTTTGCCGCAAGGTGTCGTAGTTGCTGCTCGCCTCTGTGTATCCACGCGAAATCTCGCTCAGCTGCTGCTCTACCTGTGGTGCCGCGTTCAGCCGAGTTTGATATAGGCCGATTTGCGCCTTAATTCCCTTCTGTGCCGTCTCAAGACTTTGCATTTGCAATTGGTTGCTTTTAAGTTGGCTTTCGATTTGCATCATCGGGGTTGGGGTGCCATTCTGGACATCCCCGACACTTGCGGTGCTTGAGCTATCGTCCCCCTTGTCCGACGCGCGCCTTGCCGCGATTTCATCCTCGACCTGTTTCTTAAGTTCCTTCGTTTTGGCAATCTGATCCTTAAGAGCAACTACGTCCGGGTAATTGTCCGTGTACTGCGAACGTTCTTGCGCCAATTGCATTTCAAGACCCTTCAGTTGTTTATCCAAGCTCGAAGGCGTCACTGCGGAATCGCCGCTCGCGTCGGCCTGCGCTGACTGGTACTGCTGAATAACCGATTCCAAATAGAGTCTTTGCTCCCGTGCGCTGTTCAGCGCATGCTCGTTGTTTTCAAGCTGTTGCTGCAACCCCGACAGGATCTGCATATTGCTTTGCACTTGATCAGGAAGCTCACCCACATGGTCTGCTTTGAATTTCTTCACAGCCGCTTCTTGTTTATTCAGTTCGATTTGCGCGTCATTGACCTGATTCTCGAGGAAGCTCGTTGTCGTTTGAGAGGCCTGCAGTTGACTCGTATTATTCTGATCCATGAATAAGTTCATCAGCTCGCGGTCGACTGATTGCGCAAGCCCCGGGTTGGAAGCGGTGTATGAAATTCTAAAGTACGTGAGCGTCGCTTGAGCACCGGTCCCGGCCACCGGCGCATCCACCTTAATGTCTTTCTGCATCTGTTTGATTGGATCGGACGGCTCAAAGAGCCCTACGAGTCCGCCGTGCCGTGGGTAAAGGTGATCTCGGTCAATTATGGCCTGCAGACTGACCGGGTTAAGAATCTGAGCCTGCACCTGTTCAAACTGGGCCTGCGCCGCTTCCAGCGTGTTCGGCGGCACAAGTTTCGGCGAAACCTGTTGCTGCTGTATTTGCACCACGCCAACAGCCTCGTAAGTAGAGGGCAGCAGCAATCCCACTGCCCATACCAATCCCCAGCATATGAAAGCGGGGATCAGGATGGTCCAGCGCTGTCGGCGCAGCATCGCCAGGTAATCTTCAATCGTCAGCATCCGCGGTTCTTGCGTCCCTTCCAGCATCTCTACCTCCCTACCGGTTTCAAAAATGAATATTCCAACGAGGCGCCTGCTATGTCGCGATTCCCTACAGCCAATCCGTTAATGGCTCCCGTCTGGTTGAGCCTCTCGTAGTACAAACCAAACCTCAAGTTCTGCCACAGCCGTCGCCGTACTCCGATCTGCCCGGAGTAGGTCCGGAACTCATTTTGTCCTGTGCTGCTTGTCAGAAGCTGGTCGTCCGCACCGGCAATATTGAAATCTAAGTCCCAGCTACGGGCAAAGCGCCATGCAAGATCAGCCTTTCCGTAAGTCAGTTCGACGGCCCCAAACAATGCTCCCCCGTTGCTAACTCGCCGGGAGACATCGACCGATGCAGCCAAGCGATCTCCTGTCCAGGTGTAGAGAACACCGCCTGATCCGCTCCACTGGTTGGATCTCACCGGAAATGTCAGGACTATAAAGCCGAGATTCAGTTCGATCTGGCCGGCCGTGAGCGAGTACTCCGGTCCACCATACACAGTCAGAACACTGCGGTCCGAGAAACCCATTTGATCGAACACGAGGAATGAGTGCGTCGTCGTGCGCGCGTTCGTCTGCTGGAACTTTAGAACTTGCCCGCCATATTGAAACCCGAGCTGACTGCGCTGGGTGAACTTATGCGCTATATATGCCTCGCCGGACGCAACCTGGGAATGAATTAAGGGCGTTGTTATTCCGGACCTCGGAATGCTATCGAAGCTTTGCAACTGGTAAGTTCCTCCAACACCCATGGTTGTTCGCGGACTGCTTTGATAGGAATACAGCAAGTGCGACATCAACAACGTTTGACGAATGTTCGGCAGAAAAATCGTCTCATTAGGAGAAATGGTCGGACCCGGCTCAATCCCGCTGCCTCCAAAAGGAGCGGTCGTGACCGTGTAATACTGCTGCATTTCCAAGGTTCCGTGAGGGGAGACCAGCCATATGAAATTCCCCTTGAACTTCTGAGCAAAAAGATCTCTGTGCAACCCCTGCTGACTGACTTCAACGCCCGGTGTGTAGCTCGCTTTCCATTCGATCCGCGGGCGAGTCTCTTCAAAGGCTATCGTTGGATTCACCAGATAGCTTACGTCCCACTGACGAGGAGTAATGTTCGGAAACACGTTATCGTTATAGTTGCCGCTAACCGACACGTTCCCGATTATCGCGTTGGGTGGCTCCTCTTCTTCCAGTGGAAGCGTCTGCTGTAACACCCCGCTCGCCAACACAGGCACATTCGACGCCATCGCCGATTGCCCGGTGGTTGCCTGGGCAACCGCCACGCTGGGCGCCACTAGGAATAGGAGACTAATCGCCATTGGACCTAATAATTCCCTTAGTGTCATGGGTACGGGCCTACGGAACCACAATCGTGTCGCCGGGCTTTAATGGCACGTTTTCTTGGAGATTGCCGCCTCGAATAACCTTCTTGTAGTTGAACGGAATCCGCACTCGGATGCCGCCCGGGGATGGTCGCAATACGTAAATTTTTGTCTGCTTCGCGAAATCTCTGAAGCCGCCGGCCTGGGCAATTGCGTCCAGCACCGTCATTGATTCTCTCAGTGGATATGCTCCTGGGCGGGCCACTTGGCCTACGATATTGAACTGGTGACTGAGTGGGTTATCTACGATCACAGTCACTTCAGGATTATCGATATATGCCTTCAAATCTTGGGTGATGTTTTCCTGTAGTTGCAGAGGCGTCAGCCCCGACGCTTGAATCTCTCCTATCAACGGAAGAGAGATCTTCCCGTCCGGCCGCACGGCGAGTTGACGTGAAATCTCTTTTTCCTTCCATACATCGACATCCAGCACGTCGGCCTCGCCGATCACATACGTTTTGTTATCGATCCGCAAGCTGTTGGCAGGACCTGTCGGTTGCGCCACTTTCACTCTCGGATCCGGGTCTGACGATGCCGTGGTTTTCTGATCCTGCGCAGGACACAGCAGCGCCACCGCCGCCAGCGCGGGGATGATCACTGCCCATTTTGCTCGTGCAAGCATAAAAACTTTCATCTCCTACTCCTTTTGCTGGGCTTCTCCGGTTGTTTTTCGCGCTGACACGCCGGCTTCTTTCAGTTTGTACAACAAGGCTCGGTAGCTGATATTTAGCGCGCTCGCGGCCCTCTTGCGGTTCCAGTTCTGAGCTTGAAGAATCTTCAAAATGATCTTGCTCTCGAACTCGCGCATCGCTTGCCGAGTCACCTTCTTCAGCGAAATCGATCCATTAATCGGAATGTCGGGAATGAACGATGAACTTGCGCTGCTGGTCGCCAGCTCCACCGTAATCGCGTCTTCCGTTCCCAAAATCACGTATCGCTTCACCAGATTCTCCAGCTCACGAATGTTCCCCGGCCAGTGATAGCGCTGCATCATTTCCAGTTTTCGCGCCGAGAGCGGCCGCGTCGGTCGGTTGAACTTCTCGCTATATATCTGCCGCAAGAAATCGCAGATAGCGGGGATATCGGCGGCCCGCTCGCGCAGGCTTGGCAGCTGGATATTCACCACGTTGATTCGGTAGAACAAATCCTGCCGGAACGTGCCCTGCTCAATTTCCTCACTCAGATTTCGATTCGTCGCGCAGATCACGCGAACATCGACCTTCTTATCCTCTTGGCCGCCAACCGGACAAAACTGTCCGTCTTGCAAAAGTTGCAGCAGCTTGGCCTGAAGGCCTAGTTCCAGTTCCGCGATCTCATCGAGGAACAACGTGCCGTCCTGCGCCGATTCCACTCGCCCTGGCTTCGTGCCGTTCGCGCCAGTGAATGCACCCTTCTCATAGCCGAAAAGCTCGCTCTCAACCAACGTGCCCGGAATCGCCGGGCAGTTCACTTTCACAAACGGTCCGGATTCCCACGGTGACCGGGCGTGGATCAGCTTGGCGATGATCTCTTTGCCGGTCCCGCTCTCTCCTTGAATAAGGATTGGAATATTTGCGCCAGCCACTTTTTCCAGCTTCTGCCGCACAGCGGACATCCCGTCCGAGAAGCCGAAAATCACCTCGTCCGGAGGAATACCCACGCTGGCATCTCCGTTAGAACGGATAGGAGCGGACCGAGCCATCGTTCCCAATGCTGCACCATCCTGACAGAGCCTTTACCTCGACCCTGTGCAGACGATTTGCTTGCACACTGAAAGCCAATGCACACCTTTGATTTCGCGCACTCTCATAGATTCATATTCGAGACATAACCATATTCATTTGAATTGTTTAGAACGATCTTGTCAATGGGCCAGCCGTCGCCGATTTCCCTGGTATTACCCCTAGAAACTAAACAATAATCGATCTTGATAGGAAAATTATTTCACATTACGGAACCGTTTTTCCCCAAACTTACATACTCAGGATTTGGCTTTGGGCCTGATCCTACACGCGGTGACTAGGCGCTTTTAGGCGAATATATGGCGAATATCAATTCGGGTAACTTGAGGCAACGTCTCTGGGGACAAGCCCTACTGACCACGAATAATATCGTAGCGCTCGATAACCGCGGCCACGCCGACGTTCGCTGCGCTTTCGAGCTCTTTCTCTCGATCTACTCTCACCACTCGCCCATGGGCTCTGACGAAAACTTCCTTGCCCTGGGTTACCTCCGCAGGCAGTGTTAGCGTGAAATCCAGCTCTGTTCCGGGGATCAGCTCTTTCTGCAAGGTGAAGTAGACGCCTCGGGTGGAGATATCCCTCGTCTGGCCGCTGTGTGGTGCTTCTTTGTTGACCGCCACATGCACGACGACTGGCAGAGCCAGGTCGTATCGGCGAGCCAAACGACGCTCAGTCATTCCCAAGTACTCCTCTCAATCGAGGCGGGACTACACCCCATCGTTAGCGAGAAAAGCAATCGGCCTTCCAAACTGGCTCGATATTAAAACCCAGTGCCCTTCTTAGCTCAAAACGATTTCTGCGCCGAATGTTTCTATTGTGGGACTCTGTTCTGAATGCCCTGCTCAGAACAAACCCTTTCGTAGCAGCAATCCCGGCCTCGTTAGCCACCGCTAATTTGTGCTGATAGCTTTTGCCAAAATTTTCGTCAGGAAACAAGAAAAATCTTTGTTGATCGCGATTCTGGGCGCACTTCGCACAAACTATCCCAACGACCACCTTGAATATGCAAGGAATTGCGGGACTAGGACTGTGAGTCCTCTTACAACGATGGGCCGGTAGACGCCCCTCGTCCGCCCCGCCCCGAGTCCAGGTTGAACTGCCTCATCTTGTAAAGCAGCGCCTTGTAACTGATGCCGAGTATTTTTGCTGCATCCTTTCGGCACCAGTTCGTTTTTTCGAGTGCATCACCGATCGCTTCCATTTCGGCTTCATCTTTGAGGTTGCGGACCAAAGCCTTCAATCCCTGCTCTCGCGGCGCTGTTGTCGGCTCGCTCGGCGCGATCCGTTGCTGCGCTTCGGTCATTTCCAGAAGTTCACGTAAGCTTCCTTCGCTGTCCTCCAGAATCACGTACCGCTTCACGAAATTCTCCAGCTCCCGCAAGTTGCCCGGCCACGTGTACCGCACCGCAGCTTCGATCACATGCGCTGGCGGATCCGGCACAGTCTTTTGGAATTTCTCCGCGTACTTCACCAGGAAATGCCGAAACAACATGGGAATTTCATCGCTGCGCTCGCGCAATGGTGGAACATGAAGTGAAAGCACGCTCAAGCGATAGTAGAGGTCCTCGCGGAATCGCCCGGAACGCATGGCCTCCTGCACTTGCACGTTTGTCGCTGCAAGGACCCGGACATCCACTTGAATCGCGCCGCGCGCTCCAAGCCGCGCGAACTGATTGTCCTGCAACACGTGAAGCAGCTTCGCCTGAAGATGCGGGCTCATTTCCGCGATCTCATCTAGAAAAATCGTTCCTTTGTTTGCTAGCTCGAACTTTCCAGGCTTCGCGCGCACCGCTCCCGTGAACGCTCCCTGCTCATAGCCGAAGAGTTCCGACTCCAGCAACTCGCCTGGAAGCGCCGCACAGTTTACCTTTACAAAGACTTGCTGGCGGCGGCTCGATCGCAAATGGATCATGCGCGCCACCACTTCCTTGCCTACTCCGCTCTCACCGCTAATGAAAACAGGCACGTCCACCGGCGCGATTTGCAAAATTTGCTGGCGAATCTTGATCATTTGCTGGCTGGCCGCGAGGAACGAAAGATCCTCTGTCAACTGATCGCAATACTCGCGCAACGCCTGGTTTTCTGCCTTGAGCTGTTTTTTCTGACGGCACTTCAATAGAGCTGCGTCAAGTTCGGGCTTTTCAAAAGGTTTTGTCAGGTAATCATGCGCGCCCAACCGGATTGCTTCGACGACCGTGCTCACTTCGTTCGAGCACGACAACATAATCACGTTCAGCCCGCGGTCCACTTCCATCAGTCGCCGCAGCGTTTCCAGTCCGTCCATCTCGGGCATGAGAACATCAAGAATAACGAAGTCCGGCTTCGCGCCCCCGATAATGGACTCTAGCGCGTCGCTGCCGCTTACCACCGTGGACACATCAAAACCGTCCACTTCGAGCAATGTTTGGAGATATTTCCGAATGCTCGGCTCGTCGTCGATCACCAGAATCTTTTCTTTTTCCACCGTTTTCTTTTCTTTTTCCACGGCTTCTTTCACCGCCCCCTTGTTGCCATTACGCATAGCTGTACGCCTCAACTTTCGTCGGCAGCAAAAATTTGAATGAGCTCCCTCGGCCCGGTTCGCTGTCCACCCAGATCTTGCCGTGATGTGCTTGGATGAGCCGTTTTGTGATTGCCAGCCCCAAACCCATCCCCGACGATGATGGATCGACACGCATGAAATCTTCGAAGATCTCCTGATGATGCTCGGCGCTAATGCCGACACCCGTATCCGACACTGAAATGAGTACGCTATTTGCGTGGGGGCGCTTCACCGCCCTTCTTTCTTCCCGCGGCGGAGTCACCGGAGAAACGCGGCGCTCCCAAAAATGAGTTTGCGCTCCGAGAATGACTCGGCCTCCGCTCGGTGTATGCTTCAGCGCATTGTCCACCAAATTCGTGACGCACTGCTGGATCTTTGGATAGTCAAATTTGAAAATCGGCAAGCGCTCGTCAAACTGCGATTCCAGGTGAACATTGGCTCTCTGAAATGCTTCCTTCCAGCGAACCACTACATCGTTCAGGCAATCGCGAAGATCATTGTCTTGGAATTGCAATACGAGCTTGCCGCTTTCGAGCGCCGTGTAATTCAGAAAAGTCGACACCAGACGCACCAGCCGGTCGCAGCTCTGTTTTGATTCCTGCAGAATATCCCGCTGCTTTTCCGTCAAGTGGCCCAGCGATCCGGAAAGCATCAGATCGTAATATCCCTTCATCACCGCCAGCGGAGTCTTCAATTCGTGAGCGGCCGATCCCAGGAAAACGGTTTTTTGCCGGTTCACTTCTTGCAGCCGTAAATATGCGGCTAAGAGATTGCGATAGGTAATCTCTCTTTCTTGCAAGAGATCGTTGACCGTCTGCCGCATCTGCGCTTGATCCACAGGAACTTCCACCGGCGCCGGTTCAGCGAAAATCACAAGCCAGTCCGGCTCAGGCAGCCAGCGGATTCGCGCGCGCGCCGAACCATAGGTTGACTGCACGGGCAGATTGATTTCCTGCTCACCACCTTCAAGTTGGCCAAATAATCCCTTTGCATCGACGTGCAGCACATCACGGAACAAATTCGTTTTTACCTCTTCCGTTTCATCCGTCCAGCGCAGCGTATCCTGCGCATGTAGGTTGGCAAACAGAATCCTTCCTGCACGGTCCGCAACCACTAAAGGTTTATCCAAGGCATCCAGCAGGCTGGACATCAGCCCAAAAAGAGTGCTGCCGGTCGCATGGGTGTCCACAGATGGAGCTTTGTTCGTCGCCATTTGCCCCTATTGGACGTTTAGTGGCTCATCTCGAAGCGGGAAGTCTGACGAAAGACGCCATCGATGGTGGCAAACCCCCTCTTCAACTGTCAATGGTAAACGCGTTTGCTTTGCACTAAAGATGAAAAGAAATGCGCTGTTTTTAGCCTGACAACAGCAGACCGCATGAGACTACGACTCCAATGTCGTTTCCCGCACATTGTAAATGACTTATGTTGTATACAAAACTCAGCGAATAGCCCTCGAATTGCTAGGAAAGCTAGTACTAAAACTGGGGTTTTTGAAAATGACGACACAGCTATCCGAACGGCGATTCAGCGGATCTCAGGAAAAAAGCACTGAACGCAGGCGCTTTTCCCGGATTCGCTTGCAAGTCCCGCTTTTCATCCGCGGCACCGATGCACAGGGAAATGAGTTTCTTGAGTTGGCAAAGACGTTAGACATTAGCTGCTCCGGAGCACGGCTGATCAGTCCCAGATCCTTGCAATCTCAAGAAATAATTTCTCTTACGGTTCCCGCACCGTTGTCGAGGTCTCCAGAAGTTGGCGGATATGGCACGCCTCCAATTTCGGCACGCGTGCGTAGGCTAGAGACTAGCGGAGAAATGGAGCTGCTCGCCGTTGAATTTCTGAGGCCCCTAGACTGAACGTGCTACGTATGCAGGAGACTGCATCAAGAGCTTACGAACAGGAAATTCTTTTCCCTTCGATTTCGCATCTCCTGCCGATGCTTTGTTTTTATGCCTGTGAGCGGTCCTTTATTCTTACTTTTCAATAGGATGCGCGTTTCTGTTCTGTAACAATTTTGTTGAGCGTTGGCCCTGCCATTGCTAGACTTAGCACTCGTCCCCGCATGGAGCAGTCCGTAGTGCGTCGCGTTCATTGTTTCCGAGAAGAGACAACCTGAGACTCTAATGCCCCAGCCATCGGAGTCCCAACCGCCGGCCACGGCCGACGATTCACTTTTCGATTTGCTTGTCGAGACGCTCGACAATATGGAGGAGAACGTCCGCGCTGCATTCCTCCAGCAATTTTTCAAATCGATGGCGCGCATCGATCTTTCCCACGCACAGAGCCTCGACTACTGGAAACAAATTCTGGATCGCCGCAAGCAATTATCCGACGCGCTCGGCAAGCGCGTGCCGCTGAAGACCGCCATTGTGGATGTGTTAGCGTCGACGACTTTCTTGCGCGTGCCGATTTTAATGGAGTATGAAGAATTCAAAAAACTGCAATTAAATGCGGCAACGGATGCTTTGACCGGTTTATATAACCGGCGGCTGTTCGACGAATACTGTGACAAAGAATTCAACCGCGCGCACCGCTACGGACACCATCTGGCGCTGGTGCTGCTGGACCTTCACCGGCTGAAAGAACTGAACGACCGTCACGGACATTTGCAAGGCGATCAGATTTTGCAACTTGCCGCGTCGACACTGCGAAAAAATCTGCGCGCTTCGGACTTTGCGTTTCGCATCGGCGGCGACGAATTTGCGCTCTTGCTTCCTCAGGCCGACCCTGAACAGGCGGCGGTTCTCTCTGACCGTTTGCGCACGCACTTCGAAAGCGAAACGGCGCCGCTGAAACTCGGAGTGCCGGTCACCATTGATTACGGAATCGCGGTGCATCCGCAGGATGGCGATGCGAAAGAAAGTCTGTTGCGCGTGGCGGACAAGCGACTGTACGAACACAAAAGCGTGTCGCGCACGCGTACAGCTTTTTCTCCGCATGTGACGCCCGCGCCGCACGCAACCGAAACGCCGCGCGCGGAGCACAAGCCCGATGCGCCAGAGAGAAACTCCTCTGCGGCCGCAGCGCCGAAACCCACGCCCGAGGCACCTTCCACCGCGGGCGCGCCTGCAACTGCGAAAATGCCGCAAGTGGTTCCCATCGCGGAACCGAAAGCGCCCGGGCAGCGGCGCAAGTGGGAGAGAATTTCGCTTGCCGGCACGCAGGCATATGCAGTATTCGCGGGAAACGAAAAGAAAATCGCGAACGTGATTGATTTGTGCACGGGAGGGCTGGCGCTCTCGGTTGAAAATGGAGAAGAATTAGCGGCGTCGTTTTTCGTAGTGCTGCACGTTCCGATTCTGCCGCCGCTGCGAGTAAATCTTCGCAAAGTGTACGCGCAGAAAGTTGAAGGCGGACGAAGCCGCGTCGGCTGTGCGTTTGTGTCGTAGCGGCAGCGTTAGTCATATTTTTCGAAGCGAATCTGCTTTCGATCCAGCCCAAATTCTTCCTTCAAAATAAAACGCACTTCGTCGACCATCGCTTTCAGCCCGCAGATGTAGGTCTTGAAATCCTTGCGGCCAGCAAAAAGTTTTCGCAGATGCTCCTGAACGTATCCGGTTTTGCCGGACCAGTCCGCAGGAGGGCGGCTGAGGGTGGGAAGAAAATGGAAGCGCGGATTTTGCGCCGCCCAATTTTCAAACTCCTGGCGATAAAGAATCGTTTCGTGATGGCGCACGCCGAAGATGAGCCAGAAGTCGTGAGGAAGATTTTGGTGCGCGTTGAAAATTTCCGCGAGCATGCCGCGAATGGGCGCGATGCCTGTGCCGGTGGCGATGAAAACGAGATCCTGTTCCACGGGCGGCGAAACGACGAAGGAGCCGTGCGGGCCGCTGATGCCGACGCTGGCTCCGGCCTGAAGATCGCAAAGATAATTTGAGACGTAGCCGCCTTCGACGCGATTGAGGCAAAGGTCGAAAGTTTTTCCGTCGCGCGGCGCGGAAGCGATGGAGTAGGGGCGGTCTTCCTCGCTGCCATCGTGAGGCACTTCGAGAGAGAGGAATTGGCCGGCGTAAAAGTCGAGCGCGCCGCCTTCGACGACTTCCCATTCGAAATGCTTGGTGGACGGAGTGAGTTCAGTGACGCGCCGGAGCGCGGCGCGGAATTTTCGCGGCGGAATAAATGGTCGTGTCGGCATTTTGTAAGCTCGCCCCGGCGAGCAGGCAGCATATTCGATGCTGCCGATCTCCCATGGTATCGCAGTTCGGGGAGAGGCGAGAAAAAGAGGCTCGGCGGCAAAGAGGCAAGGAGTCTGCACGAAAAACCGGTGCGAAGGGAAAAAGCCATTTTAGTCCCGATTAGAAATCGTGATGCGGTGTGTTTTGTGAAAGTTAGCGATTTGCGACTGTGTGTTTGTGTACCGATTAGAAAGGCAGTTCGGGAACGGGCAAAATGGCTTGGAAAAAACGTAAAGCACTGGCGATTAGAAACGACTCCTTCTCTTTGTTTTCTGCAGCTTACGTTCATTTCTAATAATCCATAGGTCTGGCGATTAGAAACTGAAAACCAGGTGGCGAGTGGCCCTTCGACTTCGCTCAGGACAAGCTAGTGGCGAGTGACTAACAGGCGAAGGCAAAAGCCGGGCCGAAAACGCCGAGTCGACGACAGCGCTCGGCCAAGCGCACGTGCTGCGAAAACCCAGTGTCCGAAAATGGGGATGGGTTCTGAAAAAACCGCGAAATTCAGCGATTAGAAACGAGTCCGATCTTTTGTTTTCAGCAGTTTGCATCGAGTTCTAATTCCTCATAAATTCCGCGATTAGAATTCCCTATCCTTTCGCCTCGCGCTTACCTATAAGGGCCAAATGTGGCCCTTATGATCCCCATAAATGGAAAAAGCCGCGTTTCCGCGGCTGCTTCGCTTCCCTCACCCTCTTCCCCTTCGGCTGGAGTATTCAGCCGAAGATAGTGTGTACCATAGAGTTAACTAAAAGTCAAGGAAAATCATAATGACGCGGACCCATTCAATGATATAAACCTGAGCTTGTCACGAGAACGCACCAAGCGGAATCTGCGTTACACTGAGCATCCAGGTGATCCGTGAACCGCGTCGAATCGACCCCCAATCCCGCCGTGTTGGTTTGGGCACGCAAGACTGCTGGCATGTCGCTCGAAGTCGCGGCTAAGAAAGCTGCCGTCAAAGCCGACCAGCTGGCCTCATGGGAAGCGGGAACAATGCGCCCCAGCATTCCCCAACTTCGCAAACTTGCTGTTATCTATCGCAGGCCCTTGGCTGCGTTCTACCTACCTGAACCCCCGCTGAGATTTGAGGTAATGCACGATTTCCGGCGTTTGTCGAATCAAACTCTGCCTGTTGAAAGCTCCCCCAAGCTGGCGTTTGAAGTTCGCAGGGCATATGACCGCCGTGAGTGGGCTCTTGAGCTCATGGAAGATGTTGGGGAGTCATGCCCGGCCTTCACCGGTTCCGCCACTTTGCACGACGGTGTTGAGGAAGTGGGGAATCGTCTGCGTGAGGCTATTGGGGCTCGCTTAACCGAGCAAGGAAAATGGCGAACCGACGCGGAGGTTTTTAGATACTGGCGCTCCTTGTTGGAAGGAGCCGGAGTGCTAACCCTGCAAGCTACCAGCCTCAAGTTGAGCGAGGCACGGGGATTCTCCATTAGCCTGAGGCCATTGCCCGTAGTCGTCGTGAACAACAAGGATGCTCCCAAGGGAAGAGTCTTCACGCTTTTGCATGAAGCGACCCACATCATGCTCAACGACGGTGGAATTTGCGATTTACACGATGCCGATACCGAGGCGTTCTGCAACCGCGTCGCGGGCGCAACCCTTTTTCCGCGCGAAGCGCTGCTGAATTCGCCAACGGTGAAGAAGCATAAGGTAGGTGGTGAAGCGTGGACAGACGCGGAATTACAAGAACTTTCCCGCAGCTTCGGGGGAAGCCGCGAGGCTGCCCTTGTCAGACTGCTCACTCTCAAACTTACAACTCAACGATTCTACGATCGTATGCGAGATGTATTCTTGAAGTCATATGAGGACCAACAGAAGCGAAAGCTAGAGGCAGAAAGTTTTCCGCCACCGCACGTTATAGCGATATCTAGTGCGGGCCCTCTGTTCACCACGCTTGTTCTCGAGAATTTTGTTCGCGACAAAATAACAGCGAGCGACGTTAGCGATTATCTACAGATCCGACTCAAGCACCTCAAGGAACTCCAGAGTGAATTCTCAAAGAGGGCATAGATCCCACGCCATTCAGCCTGGACACTAGCGGAATACTCGATGCTTGGGTGCGACATTATCCTCCAGATGTCTTCCCGACCATTTGGTCGCTCATGGACGCGGCTGCAAAGAAAGGCGAAATCTTCGCGATTGACGAAGTTGTTCTGGAACTGTCGCGGAAAGATGATGACGTTCACACATGGGTGAAACAAAGAGAAAGCATGGTAGTAGCTATCGACTCGGATATACAGAAACACTTAACTGAGATCATGTCTCGGTACCCGCGACTCGTCGATACTAAGAGGAATCGTTCTGGTTGTGACCCATGGGTCATCGCGCTAGCGAAAGCGAAAGGATTTATCGTCGTTACCGCTGAGAAGGCGAGTGGGAATCTGGCAAAGCCAAAGATCCCCGACGTTTGTAGCGATCTTGGAATTCCATGTATAGAAATCGTCGACTTCTTCCGGAGACAAGGCTGGAAATGGTAATTGGATTGTGGAATCCGGACGGGGCACCCGCAGCACAAATCCAAACCTAAGGTTTTGCACCAGGCGGAGACGAGGGGGGGCGACGAAAGCGGCATAGCCCATAGCTTGCACGTCGGTGGCGATGCGCTGAGGGATTTCTTCAACGGAAGCGAGATATCAATAATAAAGGGCCGGGCCTAGTGGGTTAGATAGGAACCCGCTAGAGCTGTCTGAGGAAAGAATGGACTGTGCAAGCGAGCGTACGTGGGCTTAGATTTCTTTCCGGTTTACGGCTGGAGAAGTCTTCTGAGAGACGCCTCAAAGTTTCGCGTGTATTCAAAGCCGATCACCTTCACGCGGAGTATTCCCCGGCGGTCGTAAAGCAGTGTGGTGGGCAATCCTTCAATGCCGCCGAACTTCCGAACCAAATCACCGGTCGCAACAACTAGCGGATAATGGACACCGATTCCGGCTGCAAACTTCAGCGGGTCTTCCGTGTCCTTCATCATGCTAGCTTTGAATCCGACGACGGAAAACCCGCGAGAGCCGTAGCGGTCCAAAAGTTTCTGATAGCCCGGCATCTCCTTTTTGCAGGGCTGGCACCACGTCGCCCAAAAGTCGATAAGCACGACTTTTCCACGCAAGTCAACGGAAGAAATTCTGTGTCCGTGCAAATCTTCCGCTGTGAACTCGGGGAGGCGTGAGCCGATCGCTCCTGGCGCGACAGTGGCCGGTTTCGACTGAGAAGGACTCGCAGGACTCAGGCCGTATCCGACGAGTCCGCTGGCAAGGATCAGAAGCAGTGCAACTTTGCTTGTCATCTATTCCTTTTTCTCCACTTCGAGAATGAGGAGTTTCAGCGGCGCGGACGTATCCGCTTTCTTCTTTTTACCCGCAGGCTTCTTGTATAACTGCCCGCGAACGGTGACTGTCGTTTGAGTGCCCGCGAGGTTCTGAAGGCCGTTGGACAATTCATTCGGTACAAGCTCGAACGACCGATTCGGCTCGACCTGTAACGCGAGATTGCCCGAGGCGTCTTTCACAATTTTGCCTTGCGCGGTCATATTCATTTCCGTGACCGTCACGCCGCTGTCGTAAGTCACGTTGAGAAGCTTGGCCGGGTCAATCTGCCCATCTTCTTTCGGCGTGACTTCGGCTGTCCCATTCAGCAAGCTGACTTCGACGCTTTGCACGCCAGACTGGCGTGAGAGGGATTGTTTCACCCCGTATGCTCAAAAGTTTCAGGTCATGCCTTCAACCCGCATCTCGATATGCTTGATTTGCGCTTGGGACACCGGCGCAAGCACGAAGCCGAGAAGCAGCAGTAATGCGATTCGCTTGGGAGTCATGACTCCTCCTTATTATTTGAAGAGATGAAATCGAAACTGCTGTGTAATGCCAAAGCTGATGTGACGGCGAACCGGCATGAACAGCGCTCCCGAGGAATGAGCCGCGTC
>Ga0126371_10000305_pt1 | contig 39717 bp, 35 predicted proteins | sample PanSoiMetaPlot_4_FD_110145 | JGI IMG/M metagenome (GOLD analysis project Ga0126371, IMG submission 110145) | Tropical forest soil microbial communities from Panama - MetaG Plot_4 | ecosystem: Environmental > Terrestrial > Soil > Tropical forest > Bulk soil | place: Panama | collected 2016-02-17
CTCGATTGAAGTCTTTGTCGTTTCAAAGCGCCCCGAAGAGCCCGGCACGTCGGACTCGCTGTACCCATTGTTGATGAGGTATCCGGCAAGGTTGCCGGGCGAAAGCTGTTCGCCGACAAAGATTTTCTCGGGTGCGGTGAAGATGTGGGACGTGTGCCCAAAGACCTGCCCGCTGAGCCGCTCGTCAATAAGATGGCTGAAGTGGACCCAATAGTACGTGTACACGCCAGCCGCCGTCAGAAGCCCAGCCAGCGCGATACCGAGAATAATTAGCCCAGCGCGAGACGTCCAAAACCCGCGCGCGATACGAATACGCAATTCTTCCTCCGATTCTCCCTCCGGAGACGCACAGTCGGAGGCTGGGATGCGCCGTGAGGCACTAGCACGTAGCACGCGGCGGTCCCCGAAAAGCTCCCCGGAGCCTCATTCCATTCGACTGCTATTCTAAAGGGAAGCGTTGTCTGCCTGGGGATGAAAATGTAGTTGAAGTTGATAAACAGTGAGGTCCACAGGAACAGTGTACTCGAGGGAGATTTTGACGTTTCCGGCCTCCGACGTCACTTGCATCGTGTTCGGGTCGATCGTGATTCCAAGGTCGTCTAGTTTCTTGCTGAGGTCGGACTTAATGGCGTCGGCGGATTTGCGATTCACGGAGGCGAACGTGGCCTCTTCCTGCATCGAATCCTGCAATTGGTAATTGGTCACGTAAATCGGGACGATTTTGATAGCGCTATACACCAAGGCAAAGGCGATGAGCACCACGAGCACCATCTTGATCCTAGCGCCGCCCTTTTCGCCGTGACTCCACGCACTGCTCACTGAACTCTCCCTATGGATGGCCGTAAGGTCAACTGCCCCGTAAAAAATGCTAGCACTCGGGTGATGGAGCGTCGACCTGGGGGATTGGCAAGCGTTCCAGACGCGTAACCTGACCGAATGTACAGGACGGAGACTGACTCCTTAGGGGGTTAATAGGCTTTGGCGAAGATGGCTTGTTCCGAGGCGGGCTGGCCGCAGTAGACACACTTCCCTGCTCCGGCGGTTTGCTCAAGAGGGATGCAGCGCATCGTGGCCTTGGTTTCTTCTTTGATTTTGGCTTCGCAATCGGGGCTGCCGCACCAATGGGAGAGAGCGAAGCCCTTCTCGACGGCGGCCTTGAATTCGTTGTAGTCCTTGGGTTCGGCGGTATTGGACTTGCGAAATGCCAAGGCGCGCTGAAACAGGGCATCTTGAATCTCGCCCAGCAGCTTCGCAGCTACACTGGCGATCCCCTGCTGCGCGACGGAAGTTTTGCCTTCGCGGCCGGGACGGTCCCGGCGGGCGAGGACAGCGTTGCCACTGGCGACGTCTTTGGGGCCAAGTTCGATGCGCAGGGGCACGCCGCGCATCTCCCAATCGTTGAATTTGAAGCCGGGGCTCATGCCGTCGCGTTCGTCCATTTTCACGCGGATGTCGGCGGCAACAAGCTCGGCGCGAATCTTGCGGGCGGCTTCGAAGACCGTGGCCTTTTCGTCGTCGGATTTGAAAATCGGGACGATGACGACCTGATAAGGAGCAAGTCGCGGCGGAAGAATGAGGCCCTGATCGTCGCCGTGAACCATAACAATCGCGCCAACAAAGCGCGTCGAGAGCCCCCAGGAAGTCGTCCAACAGAATTGGTGGACGCCGCCTTTATCCAGGTACTTGATCTCGAAGGCCTTTGCGAAGTTCTGTCCCAGATTGTGCGAAGTGCCGGCCTGCAGGGCTTTGCCGTCGCCCATCATCGCTTCGATGGAGTACGTGCGGTCGGCGCCGGCAAAGCGCTCGGCGTCAGATTTGCGTCCTGGAATCACGGGGATCGCAGCATCACGCACAGCGAAATCCGTGTAAATGTCGAGCATTTGGCGCGTTTCGGCTTCGGCCTCTTCGAGAGTGGCGTGGGCGGTGTGGCCCTCCTGCCAGAAGAACTCGAGCGTACGGAGGAAGAGCTTGGTGCGCAACTCCCAGCGGACGACGCTGTTCCACTGGTTAATGAGCACAGGCAAGTCGCGATAGGACTGAATCCACTTCGCATAGGCGTGACCGATGATTGTTTCGGAAGTTGGGCGAATCACCAAAGGCTCTTCCAGTTCTTCGCCGCCGCCGACGGTCACGACCGCCAGTTCTGGAGAGAATCCCGCGACGTGATGCTGCTCTTTATCGATGAAGCTGCGGGGAATCAGCAAAGGAAAAGCAGCGTTCATGTGGCCCGTGGCTTTGAAGCGGCGGTCTAACGCGCTGGTGATGTTCTCCCACAGGGCCCAACCATACGGCCGAACGATCATGCAGCCGCGGACGGGTGCGTAGTCGGCCATCTCCGCGCGTAAGACGACCTGGTTGTACCATTCAGAGAAATCTTCGGCGCGAGTTGGAAGTTTGCGGTCAGTCATGCTCGTTTATTCGCGCCACTGCAACTGCAGGGCGATTTACGGCAAGTTCAAACCGATTCAGAGAGCAAATGAGCGTAGCGGACGCACGAAATGTTGTCAAATGCTGACCGCGAGCCGGAATTTACAGTGGATACATGCTGTTAGGATAGCGACAGTCACGAGGACTGAGTCGAAAACATCCTAATGAGTGTGAAATCCTTGAGTAACGGAACGCGTTTGAAAAAAAGATGGGGCGATCTTTGCTGTGGTCGAACTGCCAGACTTGGGCGGGTGATATTGCTGGCCGGCTGCATCTGTGCAGTGGCGAGCGTAACATTTGGACAGGGATCAAAGAGCTCCGACACGAAAAGCGTCTTGGGCAAGGGCACAACCTCTCAGGAAAGCACCTATGTGCGGCCAGACTTTCGCCAGCGCTTCCACGACTACGAGATAAGCACCTTTGGTCCGATCCGGATGGTGACGCTGGTGGCTGGTTCGGCGATTAGCCACGCGGACGATGTGCCGCCGGAATGGGGCCAGGGCTGGGGCGCATACGGAGAGCGATTTATTTCGGATGTGGGTTCCTCGACGACGGCAGGGACAACAAATTTTCTGTTGGGCGAGGCGCTTCATTTGGACACGAAATACTATCCCTGCACATGCAAGGGCGTTTGGCCGCGCGTAAGACATGCGCTTGTTTCGAGCGTAACGGGGCGTGCAGGCGAGGACGGACACCGAGTTTTTTCGCCGCCAGCAGTCGTGTCGCCTTATGCAGGAGCGTTTTCGACATTAGCCTGGTACCCGGCGCGGTACGGCCCAAGGGATGCGTTTCGCACGGGGAATTATGACTTGCTCGATAGCGTGGGAATGAAAATCGCTCTCGAATTCCTGCACCCGCTATTGCGGAAATTGCACCACGGATTCTAAGCAGCTCCGCCGCGCGCTACTTGCCCGTGAGTTGGTCCGCAAACTCCGCAACGATTGGGAAGCGAAAGCGCTCGTGCTGATAAGCCTTGATCATGCCAACGATCCAGGCAATCAGAGCAATCAAGTCAATCAGGCTATGAATCGCGGCCCAAAAGCTCAGCGCCGACCAGTTGAAAGAGCCACCCCAGAAGCCGCCACCCAGGAAGGCCGTAGCGAGAATAATGCTGATAATGTGCAACCCTCCGAACAGGATCAGGGACTGGGCGGCGTGAAAGCGCACGAAGGGACGCTTGTCAATGAGCAGGAAAATCAAGCCGGTGATCCAGCCCAGAACGTAACAGAGAAGCCCTGCGACATTTTCAGTGAGGTTCGGTTGGGTAGAGGCCATTGAAGGCGCCGATGCAACGGCTGCTCCTTGGGAAGCGCCACAGTTATGGCAAAAAGCAGCTCCCGCGTCCACCACGTTTCCGCATTTCGAGCAGTGAGGCATCGGAGGCTCCTTGGGCACGAATTGTGGGGAGCCTACCAGACACACTCGGGGAGGGGCAAGTTTTTCCGCATCGCTGGAAGGCTGGCCCTTCTGGAGACCATGACTTTGCAAATCCTATTTGTCTAGATAATATTCAACGGACGTGACAACGCGAACCGTCTTCATAATGCTGCTCTCATCGTTGTTTTGGTATCCAGATTCGCCTGTGTCACCCCCAGAATTCGCCGCCAAGATGGAGAAAATACCCTGAGTGGCCTGACGGATGGAACCGACCCTACTTCCTGAATCGGACGCAAAGCGGTCAGCAGCCGCGCGGGCGTTACGCGTGGCTTCGGTAATCATGTCCGGCTTTATCGAGTTCAGTCCAGTGAATTTATAGCTCAGGCCAGACCCGCTGTTCAGAACGACGCCTTTCTGGACGAGCTGCATGGTTTTCTGAGCTGCGCCCGCCACAACATCAACCCGGGATGTGCGGACGGTGATTCCCTGCTGGATAACATAGCGGCGCGATGGCGGCTTATTCGTTTCGTATCCATTGGCTTGCGTGTCGGTGACGCCGACGATCCCAAGTTCAATTTCCGAGAGCTTAATGCCTTGCTGGCCGAGGAAGTCGAGAATCATCTTCTTGTCCGAGTCGCTTTTGGTGTAAAGTGCGGGAAGATCGTCTCCCGCGTCCGTGTAACCGAGGTCCCAGATGGCCAAATCGGACTTTACGTTCTGCTCGGCCAGCCCCCGTACTGTTACATAGCGGTCGTTGAGGCGAGTTGCCTTGATTTGGCCGCCCAATACCAAACCGCCAAGGATCAAGCCAATGGCAAGAAGAAGTCCGAGAAGAGTCATTCCACCTCGATTGGATTGATTCGCGCTGTTCATGTGCGTACTCCCTACGTGTTATGCGCGCTCGATCAAAGGGCGGGATTGTCGGCGTTGTTGCTGAGATGTGCAATTAGCCGATTGTGTTGTCTAATTTTCAGGAAAAGGTCGGCGACCGTGAGGATTTTCCTAAGAAATGTCCCGGCTGCCTTAATCCCAACGACCAGTTGGTAGTCGGGAGGCAGCGCGCGTAGAATCGGCGCGCTAAGTTTCGCGGAGCGACGCTTCCGCCCGCGAAACTAAGGAGCGCCATCCTGTCAACCGACCTGATCACTGCAAGACCCACGCGAAAAATCCTGGGGCTGGAATGGCCGCAGAAAATGACAGCGGCGGAGCGCAATTCCCTGCTGGCGGGCGGCGTCGGATGGATGCTTGATTCGTTCGACGTAACTCTATACGCGATGGTGCTCGCGTACCTGATGAGGGATCTTGGGATCAGCCAGAAAACAGGAGGGATGCTCGCGTCGTTGACGCTCATTGCCTCGGCTTTCGGCGGAGTGGTTTTTGGATTTGTCGCGGACCGCATCGGGCGGTCACGATCACTTTCTACTTCCATCGTAATTTATTCGGTGGCGACAGCAGCATGCGGATTCGCGCACACGGTTGTTGTGCTCGCTATGTTCCGTATCATCCTCGGCCTCGGCATGGGTGGCGAGTGGACGGCAGGTGCAGCTCTTGTCGCAGAAACATGGCCAGCGGAACACCGCGGCAAGGCGCTCGGTCTGATGCAGTCGACGTGGGCCATCGGAGGAATGCTGGCAGCCCTTGTGTCGTGGGTGGTCTTGCCGCGATGGGGATGGCGCGGTGTGTTCTTTGTGGGAGTGCTGCCTGCGCTGGTGGCGCTATGGATTCAGAGGCGCGTCTCCGAACCGGAAATCTGGAAAGAGCGCGAAAACACGACAAATGCCGCGCGAAGCGTGCCGCTCCGGACACTCTGGCGTAAAGACATTCGCTGGAACGGATTGCTCGCAACGGCGATGAACACGTTCGGCATGCTTGGGTATTGGGGCTTGTTCACCTGGATCCCGGCGTACTTCTCGCTCCCTGTGTCGCAGGGAGGGCGCGGCCTGAGCATCGCAACAACTTACTCGTGGCTGCTGATCATTGGCGTCGGGCAATGGCTGGGGTATGTGCTCTTTGGATTCGCCGCGGACGTGTTCGGGCGGCGCGGAACGTACTTTGGGTATTTGGTTGTGGCGGCAATTCTGACGCCGATTTACGGCATAGTGCACGGCGCGATTTGGCTCTTAATTCTTGGCCCGGTGGTCGCTTTCTTCGGGACGGGATTCTTTTCAGGATTCAGCGCAATTACCTCGGAACTGTTCCCCACGGAGATTCGCGCTACCGCGATGGGCTTGAGCTACAACGTGGGACGTGGCATTTCCGCGGTCGCCCCGTTTGCGGTCGGGGCCTTGGCGATTCGCGTAGGCTTGGGGCGTGCGTTCTTCATGCTCGGCGGAGCATTTCTGATTGCGGCCCTGCTCACGCTGGCGCTGCCGGAAACGAAGGGGAAACAGCTTGTGTAGCCGCCGAGGCCAACAGCGCTAACCCGTCAGCGTTCGATTTCGATGCCGTCGAGAGTGCGCTTTTCTTCGGAGGCTGATTTTTCTCTCGTTGGTCTTTGCGCCGAGGGCTTCTGGCTACTCTTTGACGCCGCTTCGACGAGGTCGGTGAGCTGCAAACGCAAGTTTCCTGCATTGGTCGCGAAGGCAAAGGCGGTTTGAAGGTCAATAATTTCCGCCCGCACCATTCGCTCGAGCTCGCCATCAAAATGCTGCATTCCGTCGATTGAGCCGTCGTGCATGGCATCGACGAGCGATTTGCCTTCACTCTCTCCCTTCTCGACGTATTCGCGTGTGCGCATCGTGGACTTGAGGATTTCGATTGCCGCAACTCTGCCCTGCTGATCCTTTTGTGGCAGGAGCCGCTGCGAGATTACATAGCGAAACGTTTTCGCAAAACGCGTGCGAATGACGTGCTGGTCGCTGAGCGGAAAAACGCCGATGATGCGCTCGATGGTTTTCGAAGCGTCGATAGTGTGAAGGGTTGAAAAAACCAAGTGCCCGGTTTCCGCTGCTTCCATGGCAATTTCAATGGTTTCGCGGTCGCGCATTTCGCCGACCAGAATCACCTTCGGCGCCTGGCGCAAAGCAGCGCGCAAGGCGAGGGCGAACGATGGAGTGTCGCTGTGAAGTTCACGCTGATGAATAGTGCCCTTCTTGTGCGAGTGAAGAAATTCAATGGGGTCTTCGATGGTGAGAATGTGAAACGCTTTTTGTTCGTTGATCTTATCGAGAATGGCGGCGAGGGTCGACGACTTGCCGGACCCAGTGGGCCCGGTTACGAGCACGATTCCGTTACGCAGTTCTGCTACCTCTTGAAGCTGAGGGGGCAGCTTGAGGTCATCGAACGTCGGAATCTTGCTGGGAATCACGCGCATGACAATGGCGCAACTGCCTCGCTGCGTGAAGATGTTCACGCGGAAGCGCGAGAGCTTAGGCAAGCTGTAGGAAATATCGCAGGAACCGTCCTGACGGAGCTTTTCGACGGCCTGCTTGTTGTTACCGATCAAGTCCGCAGCGATGCGGGCGGTGTCTTCAGCGCGTAGGACCTGCACCGTTGGGACGTTGACACCGACGAGCTGGCCGTTGGATTCGATCTGCGGCAGCCGGCCAGGGGAGAAGATCAAGTCGCTGATGTGGGGCGCCGCTTTCAACATTGCGGAAATAATGGATGGCGTTGGCATCATCTCGCGGGCCGGTGGCGCGGCGGGCGACGGCAAGGGTACAGAAGAATTTTCAGCCATTCCTGACACTCCGAAACTGTTATTTGCCTGCTCTGAAAAACCTGAGGGATGCTTCAGCGTTAGTGTAAGGCTGTTGGCCATGCAAGCAAAGAGGTTGTGGGTTGCAACGTAGCCTATGAATTACTTGGCCGCAAGGACGGTCACTCGTAGCGAAGGGCGACCATGGGATCAACCTTTGTGGCTCGGCGCGCGGGAATACAAACTGCTAACAGGGCAACAAAAATCAGTACGACGACAACGCCGACGAACGTCAGCGGGTCCATTGCGCCGACTCCATACAGCAGACTCTTCATGAGGCGCGTGAGACCAAACGCCGCCGCGAGCCCGATTACGGAACCTATTGCGGCAAGGCGCACTCCCCTGCCGATGACAAGGCCAAAAATATCGCGCGGCTTTGCCCCCAGAGCCATGCGGATGCCAATGTCATGCGTCTGCTGCGCGACTACATACGCAAGGACGCCATAAATCCCGATGGCAGCGAGAAACAGTGCTAGCGCAGCGAGCGCGCCGATGAGAACCGTCGTGAATTCAGGGCCGCTAAAGGACGAACTGACAAGCTCCGTCATCGTGTGAATGTTCGTGACGGCCAAGTCACGATCCAGCGAATGGATTTGCGCTACCACCGCTGAACTCAGCGAAGTCGGATCCATCTGCGTGCGCAGAGAAAGATTCATGGTATGCCACTCACCAAACGGATCTTCTTCGAGAAATCCGGGAGCAATTTGCGAATAGGGACGATACACGTGAGGCGTCAAAATGCTATTCAGAGGGCCTTCTTTGACATCGGCCACGACACCCACGACGGTTTCCCACGAGTCGTTTACCCCCCACTTAATGCGTTTACCCAGGGCTCCTTCTGGCCAGTATTTTCGCGCCATAGACAGATTCACTACGGCGACCGGCTGCGAGGCAACTTGGTCTTCGGCAGTAAACCATCGCCCTTGGAGCAGCGAAATGCCCATGGTTTGGAAGTAGTCTCCAAATATCCATGACTGGCAAACCGCTTCCGGTGTGTTCCCTTGCGCATTTTGCCGGCCTTCGATGGAGAACGAAACCATCTCGCGGGCATTGAGAGGCAAATCGCTGGAGAGTGCAGCATTCTGCACGCCGGGCAAGGCGGCAGCGCGTTCGAGCGCTTGCTTATAGAAATCGTAGATCTGCGCGCCATGCGGATACGCCTGATGAGGAAGAGGGATTGTCAGGGTGAGCAAATGATCGGGACGAAAACCAGGATTCGTTTGAAGGAGCTTCACGAAGCTGCGAATCAGCAGTCCCGCACCGACCAGCAGCACGAGCGCCAACGCAAACTCCGAAGCGACGAACACACCTTGCAAACGGTGACGCGGGCGGCTGGACGTTCCGCCGCGGCCTCCTTCTTGCAAAGGAACTTGCAACGCCCCGGCAGACGACTGCAGCGCCGGAGCGATGCCGAACAAAAGAGCAGCGAGAACGGATACCGCAACCGTGAAAGCGAGCACTCCAGCATTGATCGGAACCTGATGAGGCAGTGGAATGCTTGCAGGAACGAGCGCGAGAATAAAGCTCCTGGTCCACGCAGCGATGAGCAGACCAAGCGCACCGCCGGCAAGCGCCAGAAATATACTTTCGGTGAACATCTGACGAACCAAACGAAGCCGCGTGGCCCCCAGCGCAGTGCGAATTGCGATTTCCTTTTGCCGAGTCGCGGCCCGGGACAAAAGTAATGTCGCAACATTTGCGCACGCAATCAGCAGGACAAAACCCACAGCGATCATCAGAACAAGAAGCAATGTGCGCACAGAACCCACAACCTCCGTTTGGAAAGGAACGGCGGTCATGGTCAGGCCATGGTGCAACAAATTGCTGAGCGCCATCGGATAGTTATCCGCGACGCGATTTGCGAGCGACTCCATTTCACCCCGCGCCTGATCGAGCGTGACCTCAGGGCGTAATCGTCCAACCACGCTCGTCACGTACAACCCACCCCAGCCCTGCAATTCGGCCGGCGTGAAAGCTATGGGAACCCAAACCTCCGCGGGCAAAGCGTTCATGTCAGGCCCGGACAGCGGAAAAACGAATGACCGCGGCATGACGCCGACGATTGCGTAAGGCTGGCGATCAATTTCCATTGTTTGGCCGATGACGTTTGAGGCACCTCCGAAGTGGCGCTGCCAAAGCCCGTAGCTCAAGATGACGACGTTATGGCCGGGCGCATCTTCGGACGACAAGAAGGCTCTGCCAAGAAGGGGTTGCGCGCCAAGCATCGGGAACAACGAAGCAGAAACGCGGGCGGCTGCGACACGTTCAGGCTCACCCTGACCGGAGATGTTGACATGCTTATCCTGAAAAGCGCCGAGCGCACTGAAGGACTTTTGCTCGCGCGTAAAGACTGTGAGATCTGGCGGCGAGAAATCCAACTTCGGATAGCCGATCTTAGGAAGGCCTTCGTGGAGCATCATGAGACGCGATGGATTGTCAAATGGCAGAGGACGCAGTAGAACGGCGTTCACAATGCTGAAAATCGCAGTGTTCGCGCCGATGCCGAGCGCCAGCGTCAGCACGGCCACAATCGTGAAGCCAGGATTCTTCCGCAACATGCGCAGGGCGTAACGCAAGTCCTGAATGAGGCGTTCCAGAGATGCCCAGCCCCAAATCTCGCGCGTCACATCTTTCACTAAGCCGACATTTCCAAACTCGCGGCGCGCCGATTGTTTCGCTTCGGCTGCGCTTTCACCGCGCGCCGTTCGTTCATCCGCAGCCATGCGCAGATGAGTGTCAACTTCGTCGTCGAATTCCCTTCGTTTGTTACGCCAGAAAGGGGTTTTCATGCTTGATTCTCTTTCGCCGGACTAAGAATGCCGGCAATCGCGTCCGAAATTTGCTGCCAGCGCGAACGCTCGGAGAGCAATTGCCTTTTCCCTGCGGCAGTAAGCTGATAAACGCGCACGCGCTGCTTGTTGTCTGAAGTTTTCCAGGCAGCTTTGATCCATTTTTGACCTTCCAGCCGATGCAAAGCGGGATACAACGAGCCAGTGTCCACCTGCAGAGTCTCGCCGGAGCGGTTACGAATGGCCTGGCTGATGCCGTAGCCGTGCTGCGGCCCCCATTGCAGCGTCTGCAAGATCAGAAGGTCTAACGTGCCTTGCAAGAGTTCGATGCGGTTCTGGTAGCGCGGCTTCACAGTGCCTCCTGGCTGTAGACGGCCTACATCTCAGTGTGTAGACGCTCTACATCCATAACGGTTAGCAAGCTTCATGCCGCGCGCTTTAGCCGTCTAACTTATAGCGTTGCAAGTTGTTAGTCGGCGGCGACTCTTGGTTCTGAAATGTGATGCGACCGTTCACGGGACGCCGCGTCGCGAAATCGGACACTCGACGAGGCTATGCCCGAACGGCTCGCCTTTCGCGAACGAAGTCCCTCGCGTAAACTTGCGGGGACGCAAACGGGAAAGAAGATAGCTCTTGCTGGGCGAATCCCTTCTTCACATTCTGGCTTGCCCGCGTGACCACACGGCGCTGCGCGCCAGCGACGGCGCACTTGTCTGCCAGCAGGATCACCGTTTCTCGACAGAGCAAGGCGTGCCCATCTTCACCGATCACGCTCGGCGCGAACCAGTCCCGCTCAACATGCCGCCTTGTCCGCAATCGGCTCCGGACGGCACGCGATCGGAGGCCATCGATCCATTCGTGAACGATTGGATCGTGAACACCAACGGTAATCTTTACTGGCGCGTGCGAGGCCGTTTGCCGCGGTATCCGATTCCTCGTTGGCCCTTCGGCGATGGCGAAGGCAAGGTTTTGCTCGATCTGGGCTGCAGCTGGGGACGCTGGTGCATCGCGGCAGCGGGCGCGGGTTTTCAAACAATTGGCTTGGACGTGCACGTTGACGCGCTCGCCGCGGCGGCGCGCGTTTCGCATCAGTTGAATGTCGACGGCAACTTCGTGTGCAGCGATGTCGATGCACTTCCCGTCGCCTCGCGCAGCGTGGATTGCGTCTTCTCATACAGCGTCATGCAGCACATTGACAAAACGAAAGCCCGCCACGCTTTCCACGAAATCGCGCGAATCTTAAAGCCCCGCGGCCGCTGCATCATCCAACTCCCCAATACGCTGGGGCCGCTCACTTTTTTGCAGCAACTCAAACGCGGCTTTCGCGACGCAAGGCCGGGAACATTTGAGATGCGTTACTGGTCCAGGAGCGAGATTTGGGAAAGTCTGCGCGAAGCTGGTCTAAGCGACATTCAATTTCACACAGACGGATTTTTTTCGCAGAATCCGCAGCTTTCCGATTTGGACCTACTCACGTTCGGCGGAAAACTAATCGTCGTTGCTTCATACGCCGGTCGCAAAACCGCCGAAACTTTGCCGGTGCTCACCCGCATTGCCGACAGCCTGTGGATCGAAGCACAAGCCCGCTAACGTAATTACCGTAGCTCACTTTCTAAACAGAAAGATCACTTCAATTAACGCCGGGATTCCTACAACCACGTCGCAAGGGGCCCATTACCCGGACATGAATGAAGATGATCTGCGTTTCGTCGCGGCTTCATAAGCCCGAGCAGTACCTGAAGACGCTTCGTCGCGATTGAGTTATGATCGCTTATCCGTGCGGAAGTGGCGGAACTGGCAGACGCGCAGGACTTAGGATCCTGTGGCCGCGAGGCCGTGGGGGTTCAACTCCCTCCTTCCGCACCACTCACCTTCTGTTTTCCGCCTCGGCTTGACTAACTACTACAGGTCGTCGTACAACCTACGCCTGTTTAATCCTCTTGCGGAGAAAAGCATAGTGGAGCGGGAATACGAACTTTTCGAACAGCTCCCAGATGGCTCACCCGTTTGGCGCGACCACGCGTCTGGCCTGTATAACGTTCGTCTGAAACTTAGACGGATCGCTCAAACCACAACGAATGAATGCTTCGCGATATACCTTCCAACGAAAGAGGTCGTGGCGCGCCTGAATGTGCGCGCGGTTAAGGGCGCGGGCCGTAAGCGTTTGGTTTTTCAGATTGCGTATGACGGGAAACAGGCGAGCGAGCGCACGGAAATTTTGCGTTTGTGCGGCTATGATGTCGTTTCGGTGATTGGCAATGAAGCCGCGAAGGTTATTTTGAGCATGGAGCAGCACTGCGACCTCTTCATCATTGGCAACGGAGCTGCCGAAGAAAACAGGAAAGACCTGGTCGCATGGATCAAATCCAAATATCCGGACGTTGGGATTCTTGCCCTGAATTCGCCGGGGATTCGCGAGCTAGCCGGCGCGGATTACAATGTCGAATTGAATGGCCCGAAAGCTTGGCTGCGTCTGGTCACGAGCACTTTGGGCGTGGCCTGATCTCTTCTACATCCATTACATCGCAAAGGGTTGATCCGGCGCGGGCAAGCCGTTAACGAAGCGCTGTGCGCGCACAATCGCGTGCCGCTGCTCAAAATGCTTCTGCGCGCGACGTCCCCAGCCACGCACAAAGTAATAGTTCAGCGCTCCAGCGGCACCCGCGCTAACTACTGGTATCAGCCTTGCCGTCCACTTTTCAGCGATCTCTTCGCCAACGCGCACAGCGACGCGGTCCATGAGGAAAGGCACGATGCGCGCGATTCCCTGCTTTTCCAGAATGTCTCGTCCAAACTCCAGTCCCGCCGCGCTCGCTGCGGCCATCCAAAGTTCGACGGCTTCCTCCTCGGTTGCGTACTCGAATCCATAAAGCAAGCTGAGTTTCTGCAGCAGCCGCAGAGTAATTGTGGAGAGAAATCCAAGGTCAGGCACGACCGTAATCAATCCGCCGAGGCCGAGGCCCATTCCTTCGAGCGCGGCCGCTTTGGAAGAGGCGCGGATTACGCTATCTGCGTGGGGCTTTAGGTTGTGCGCGCCGAGGTAAAATACATCGTCCCATTTCTGAATGGGCAAATGCAGCGCACGTTGCGCGTGGCGAAGGTACGCGCTGGGATCAATGCGGACGTGGCGATATGCCTGATTCGCGCTCGCTCGAATCGAGGACCGCAGAGCCTCGGAGGACCACGCCGGAAACCATTTTCGATTCATGTTGGCTTAGATGCTGCAGCGTATCGAAAGGACGGCCTCTCAGCCACGAAAACATTTTTCCAGGCCCTCATTGCTTTGAGGAAATCGCTGTCGGATCACCGTCCGTTTGCGCTTCCTCAATCATATGCTCGGCAAGCAAGTCCCAACTGACAAAGTGTCCCGCCGCGTCCGGCTCACCCGTCTCTGGATTGTAATTCTCATTCATCCCGCCGGTCGCGCGCAAATCGCGCAAAAGCACTGCAACCATTTCATTGGCGAGTTGCATCGCCTCTTTTTTGTATCCGTAATCCTCCAGGCCATGCATCACTAGATAATTCGACAGAACCCATACGGGTCCTCGCCAATAACCGGAGTGCGGATTGTAGAGTGCCTCGCTCTTCGCGATCGTTCGAATTCCATTCGGCGACCAGAATTCCTGCGGATTCAGAACGTGCTTGCGAATCATTTCATCCGCCTGAGCCTTCGCGGCAATTCCTGTCCACAGCGGCATAAAATTCGTCCAGGCCTTGATCTTAATGAATTTTCCTGTGCGCGAATCAATGTTCAGAAACATGCCATCTGGCGCGGACCACATCTTTGTGCGAACCAAATCGGCAAGCTTTCGCGCCTTTTGTTCGTAGCCTTTCGCGTCTGCAGGATTTCCAAGCTTCTCTGCCAAAGTCGCCATCGCGAGATACTCGCGGTAGATGTAACACTGAAGGTCAACGCCCTCGGTCGTGTCTGCAGGATCGTCTGAAACCGCGGGGTTATTGTCGACGCCGCTTTCGAGCCCATTGAACCAGCGAAAGAGGCTATCCGGAGACCGTCGCGCCAACTCCCAAAATGCTAGCGTGTCCGCGAGCTTCTGATAATAGGTTAGCGGTGAATCCACGCTCGGCTCGCGAAGCCAATTGTAATCGTGCAAAGTTCGCGACGCACGCAGAGCCATCTGCGCGAGGAACGGCTTGCACATCTGCGGAAGCGCATCCGGCGCATCTGTGGCGATTTCGCGCGGCGTATAGCCCATGGTGGCGTAATTCGCGTCCGTGAAATCCAAGAAATCTTTCACGGAGTTTTCGAGCGGCTCGCCGACGCCGTCATAGCTGAGCGCCACGCCCATAAAATACGTGTCCCAGTCAAAAAGTTGCGTGTACGGCCCCGCAGGAACCATGTATTCGTGCTTCAAGATTCCAGCCGCCGGTTTGACGATGTTCTTCTTGAAGCCGTATTTTTCGAAGAATTGCGACAGCTCGTTTTGCTGGGCGCACGCCGGAGAAGTCATCAGCGCCATCGCGAAAAGCACGCAGAAAACGCAAAGAACGCTCCACGACACGCGACTCATACTGATTGCTCCTGCACCGCTGCGCCAGGTATCACCCACGCGGCCCATAGATGGCCATCTTCGACTTCGGCATCTGTGCCACTTCTTCGGCGCTGATTCCGAGATTGTCTTCGATCAGCTCGGATGGATTGTTCGCGAGCCACGAGGACAGCGAGATCTCCTGATATTCCGCGGCCGGAAAAGTGATCAAAATGCGCGTCGGTTCGTCACCAATCTGTTCGATGTAGTGGCCAAATCCCTGTTTGATGAACGCGACTTGGCCAGGACCGAATTCCTCCACTCTCGAACGCCCATGCGCCCCAAAAATCCCCACGCGCGCTCGTCCGCTGATGTAGTACTGCCATTCGTCCGCGTTCGGATGCCAGTGCAGCTCGCGCAAGGAGCCCGGCTTCAAATTCATGATCGAGCCAACAATCGTTTTTGACATCGGAAAATCGCGCGAGTCCACGATGCGTTCATCGCCGCCCGGCCAAACGAGCGGCTGGCGGTCGAGCAGTTTGAATTTGTGCGCGCCCTGGCTCGGGATTGGATCGCCATCCCGAAACGGCTCCAGACGCGGAGGCACGCGACCCGGCGTGATGTACACCTCGCCTTTTGGTAGCGCCGCGAGTGTTTGCGCCGTCAATCCGCTATTGCGCGCCAGAAGCTCCGGACGCGTATGCGCAAACCAGTCCGTGATGCTGAACGTCCCAAATTCTGAAAAATGCCCATCATCAAAGACCAGAATAAAGTGTGCGTTGCCGGGACCGAGCCCCTGCAGCGCGTGCGGATGACCTTTCGGGAAATACCAGATATCGCCCGGCCCAAAGTCATCTTCCGCAGCCTCGCCATTCGGCCCGAGGACAGTTGTACGAACATTTCCCTCAACCACATAGGCCCATTCGGCCGCAATCGCATGCCAGTGCAGTTCGCGAATCGCGCCGGGCTTCAGCACCATGGAAACAGCGGCGACACTCGTCGACACAGGAAATTCCGCAACCGTCACTTCTTTCGCCGTACCGCCTTCGCCTGAAAACCCTGACGAGCCGTCGAGGTCATACTTGAAATTCTCCAGAGGAGGCTCTTTATGCCCCTCGGCTCGCACTTTCGGTTTTTCGAGCTGTTCCTGCGCGAACGCAGCACGGCTCCCGCCAGCGAGCGACGCCAGCGACAATCCCGCTGTTGTCAGCGGCACCGCGCCCAGCAAACTGCGCCGCGTCAGCTTCAGTCCATCCTGCGTTAACTTCCCGTTCGAGTCTGCCGAATCCTCAGCCACAACTCCTCCTTGTATATACCGGACGCAAAAGAATATTCCCGGTGCGAGCGAGCGCAAACAAAGAATCGCGATCCCGCGCTCGTAAACGAACTCAAGGCGCTGAACCTATCGCCGTCGTTGAAGATTAGTGCTACAGTTACGCCCCGCCGCGCTCGGATTTCAGCGTGCGCAGCTGACAATAATGTCTAGCTCGGCCTCCATCAAGCGCGTTGCCTTCCAAGGCGAACCCGGCGCCTTCAGCGAAGAGGCCGCCATTCAGCTCCTCGGCAAGGAAACTGGCACGGTGCCATGCCGCACTTTCGAGGCGCTATTTTCCTCGGTAGCGGATGACATTGCCGACTACGCACTTGCGCCCATCGAAAATTCGCTCGCGGGCTCCGTGCACAAATCGTACGACCTGCTCCTGGAAAGCCATCTGCAAGTCATTCGCGAGACGATTTTGCCGGTCAGCCACAACCTGATCGGCATTCACGGCGCCGCCCTCGAAGATATCGAAACTGTGGAATCTCACCCTGTAGCGCTTGCCCAATGCGAGAAGTTTTTTCGAACGCACCCGCAGATTCTGCGTGTGCCCGCATTGGACACTGCCGGCAGCGTCCGCGAAATCGTGCTTGCGCGCGACCTTTCCCGTGGGGCCATCGCCGGAAAACGCGCGGCAGAGATTTACGGCGGAAAGATCCTGCTCGAACACATCGAAGACCACAAAGAAAATTACACACGCTTCCTGCTGCTTGCAGCATCGCCGGAGCCGCGCGACGATGCCGACAAACTTTCCCTTGTCGTCCATCTGGAGCACAAAGCCGGCGCGTTGCAGCGGGCGCTCGACGTTTTCGCGCAGCGCGGAATCAGTCTGCTCAAAATCGAGAGCCGGCCCATCGCCGGCCATCCTTGGGAGTATCGCTTCTATCTGGATTTGCAAACTTCACTCAACGACCGCGAAGCCGTCCGCGCACTCGAAGAATTGCGCTCTTGCACGAGCGACATTCGAGTCCTTGGCTCCTACCCCTCGTACAAAACTGGCACGCGCCAACCCTAGCGGCCATCGTCGTCTTACCGGACGGAGCGGGGCACATCGAAAACACTGGAATTGCTGGTTTCCATTCTGCGAAAATTAAGGCTGATCTGAACTTGGAATGACTCGCCCGGGCGCGTGTTTCTCTAGAATTTGACTGGACGGGAAAGCAAGACGGTGCGATAATAGCTTGCGTTTGTTGCTCTGTGAAAACCTTTAGAATTTGTTGAAGGAACCGCGCGACCACACGTGCGGTTTTTTTTTGGCTGGAGGCCGTGGGAAGAAGCACCAAATAGCTCAAATAGAAAAGAGAAACACAGTTGAAAGAACAAGGAACAGTAAAGTGGTTTAATGCGAGCAAGGGCTTTGGGTTCATCCAGCGGCAGTCTGGCGAGGACGTTTTCGTCCATTTCTCCGCGATTCAATCGGAGGGATACAAATCGCTGAACGAAGGCCAAGCGGTTGAATTCGACGTGACCAAGGGCCCCAAGGGCCTACAGGCCGCGAACGTAGCCGCCCTCTAGCATCGACGCGAGCCCGCTGTAAAGGTGGGCTCGTTTTTTTCCTTCCAACAGGGGCAGCTTTTTAGCAGCCGCGGAGAAGCAGATGAAGAACATATTTGCAGGAAATTTGAGCTTTCAGACCAGTGAAAGCGAGTTGCGAGGATTGTTTGAACCCTTCGGGCAAGTCGGTCGCGTTCATATGGCAATGGATCGCGAAACGGGGCGGGCACGCGGCTTCGGGTTTGTGGAAATGAATAACGACGATGAAGCCAAGAAAGCCATCGCAGCCCTTGATGGGAAGGAACTAGGAGGGCGAAAACTCAAAGTAAATGAAGCGCGTGCCAAAGAAAAAACTGGCTCGTCGCAACACAACAATCGTGGCGCAAGCAGCGGCAACAAGGGCGGACGCCGGGGTTTCTCGACTGAGGATTACGGCGAAGCGGCGCGACAGCCTCGCGAACCACGCTGGTAGCTGCATCGCTCAAGTGGTTCAAAAGGGAGATAACATGGGCAGGATGAGTTTTCAAAAACGCCAAAAGGAAATGAAGCGGCAGGAAAAGCAGCAGAGGAAGGCCGAGCGCCGCGTGCAACGAAAGCTAGCCAAGAACGCCGAGGACAACGGCGTGAACCAATCCGACGCCGCAGCTCCCATCGATCAGGAAACCGGGGAACAGCGCAGGATAAGCTGAACACTTTTGCATTACGTGCGTTTTCCCGTTTCGATGAAAGATGTTCTTCGCTCGAGTGAATGCTTCCGAGTAGCTTAACACCCACAAAAAATACGTCACCGATAAGACCGCGCCGCCGGTCGCAAGTTTGCTTCGCTAGTCCCTATCCTTGAGAGTTTCCGACGTGTGTGTCCGCGTGTGATCGTCCATCTCTTTCTCATCGATCAAAAAGGAGGTTCCGGTGGGCAAATCAAGGTTCGCCGTGAGTTCTCGCCTCAGCCTCGAAGAACAGATATTGGGGCCGTCTTGATAACTCACGCGGCGAGAGCGAAAAGCCTCGCTGCTAATGGTGACAGTGTAATCGCGAGAGTCTTGCGGCGAAAACCGCACATGGAACCGGTACTCGCGGCCGCGCGTTGAAGACTTGAAACCGATGTACTCCATGGAAACGGACACGCTCATTTCAAGTAGCGGGAGAGAGTATCCAATTAAATGGTAGTATTCGAACGAGTTTCGCCTTGGACGCCTTCCCGTGCCAATGGCAGGCGGGATTGCTGCAAAACAGCTCCTCGTCCCCAAATAATTTAATCGCGTCGGCTTCCGACATCGACACGGTAGTGCATTTCTTCTGTAGGTTGATGTTGTGACCCTTGGGGCATTCGAAAATGATTCGATAAGCTAAGCTCATAATCCATGATAGCACTTCCTGACGTTATCCGCCCGGCGTCGGGTAATTCCCCTTGTCCGCCGCCTCCGTTCCCGCCCACGCCTTTGCCCCGGCCCATTGGGGGGGCCGGTTTCGAGGGCTTCTGTCTCCTATCCCCTGCTTAAGTTGACGGCGCAATTCACATCGCCTATACTCATTTCCGGTGTGAGTTGGCCGGTGGTCTCCTGCCCTTCTTCCTGAAAATTCCCGAAGAGGCTGATGGCAGCGCGAGCGCCGCGTTCTGTTGCCGCACTTTTTCGTCAAACAACATTCACAGACACTTGGACACAAACACAAGATGACTGAAGCGACCTGCCGCCGCGAGCTCGACCTCGAGATTCCTGCGGAAAATGTTCAGAAGACAACCGAGAAAATTGCCAAGGATCTGGCGCGCGTGGCGCGCGTCCCCGGCTTCCGCCCCGGCAAGGCGCCGGTCACGCTGATTCGCCGCCGTTTTGCGGACGAGATCAAAGGCGAAGTGCTCGAATCGCTCGTGCCGGAATTCGTCCAGCAGGCGCTGACCGAAAAAAAGCTCAACCCCATCACGCGCCCCGAAATCGACAAGGTTGACTTCACCGAGGCCGGCCCGCTGAAATTCCGCGCCAGCTTCGAAGTCCTGCCGGAATTCGAGCTCGCCGATTACAAGGATCTCAAAATTGAAGTCGAAGCCATCGAAGTCGGCGACTCGGAAATCGACAAGACGCTCGAGGAAATGCGCCAGCGCGCAGCGACTTATGCTCCCGTCGAGGGCCGCCCAGCGCAGGACGGCGATTACGTGCAAGTGAAACTGATGGGCACTCCCTCCGGTGGCGGCGATCCGATCCGCAGCGACAATGTCACCTGCCACATCGGCGCCGAGGAAACGCTTCCTGCGTTCAGCGAAAACTTGCGCGGTGCATCTGCGGGCGAAACGCGGCGTTTCGAAACAAAATATCCCGACGATTATCCCGATCCGAAGCTCGCCGGCAAGAGCTACAACTTCGCCATCGACGTGCGCGCGATCAAAGAGAAGAAGCTCCCTGAACTCAACGACGAATTCGTGAAAGACCTCGGCGAAGGCGCGTTGGGCGCGAAAGCTCTGCCCGAACTGCGCGACAAAATCCGCGAACGCCTGAATGCCGCGCGCGACGAGCAGCAGCGTGCGCAAGCCAACGAGAAAATTCTGGAAGAGCTCGTCAAGCGCCACGATTTCCCGGTTCCACAGGCGCTCATCGAGCACCAGATGGATGTGCGTCTCGAACGCGTGGTGCGCTCGCTCGCGTCGCAGGGCGTTGATCCCCGCGCTGTAAATGTAGACTGGGTTTCGATGCGGCAACGCCAGCATGACCGCGCCGAACGCGACGTCAAAGCGGAAATCCTGATCGACCGGGTTGCGAGCGCCGAAAAAATCGAAGTGACTGACGAAGAAGTCGAAAAAGAGATCGCAGCGCTCGCCGAGCGCAGTGGCGAATCGGTAGCAGCGATTCGCGCTCGCTTGACAAAGGAAGATGCCCTCGATAGGATGAAATCGAAGTTGCGCAGCGACAAAGCAATTGATTGGCTTTACCGCACGGCTCAAATTCAAACCATCGCGAAACGAGAAAAATAATTCCTGGTTCGGGCTCCTCAGCGCGCCGGATGGCTTCTAATGAGAGATAAGGACGCTTCTATTCCCTATTCCACGACGCTCGTGCCCATGGTGGTCGAGCAGACCAACCGCGGCGAGCGCGCGTACGACATTTATTCGCGGCTGCTGAAGGACCACATCATCTTCATCGGCACGCCGATTGACGACCACGTCGCGAATCTCGTCACCGCACAGCTCTTGTTTCTGGCTGCGGAAGACCCGGAGCACGATATTTCGCTCTATATCAATTCGCCCGGCGGCGTGATCACAGCCGGAATGGCGATTTACGATACGATGCAGTTTGTCCGGCCGGATGTCGTGACCTATTGCGTGGGCCAGGCAGCCTCGATTGCCGCGGTTTTGCTCATGGCCGGAACGCCCAAGAAGCGCTACACGCTGCCGAACTCACGAATCTTGATTCACCAGCCCTGGCTGAGCGGACTCTCCGGCCAGGCAACCGATATCGACATCCACGCCAAGGAAATCCTGCGGACTCGCGGGGAACTCAATAAGCTCATCGCTCATCACACCGGGCAATCCGTGGAAAAAATCGAAAGGGATGTCGAGCGCGATTTTATTATGTCCGCGGAACAGGCGAAGGAATACGGCGTCGTTGACGAAATTATCTCCAAGAGCCGTTAGTCCCGTTCCAAAAGGTTAGTAGCTAAACCGATGAACTTGCATTCAACTCCCGCGCACTGTCGTAGAATCGTGAGTAGTGTTCACGCTTGCCTTCCATGGCAGGCCGCACCGGAACGGAGGCGGAAAGACCGGTGAAACGATTCAGCACAGACGACGCGCTGCACTGCTCCTTCTGCCACAAAACGCAGGAGCAAGTAGAAAAACTCATCAGCTCTCCTTCGGAATATCCGCGCTCTTACATTTGCAACGAATGCGTAACCGTTTGCCAGCAAATTCTGGAAGAGGAAAAGAAAGAGCAGACCAGTCCCGTCAGCCGGCGCCTGCCGCGGCCTCCCGAAATAAAATCCTTTCTCGATGGCTACGTGATCGGGCAGGATAAAACAAAAAAGAAACTGGCCGTCGCCGTCTACAATCACTACAAACGCATCTTCCTGAATCGCACGCCCAGCGACGTCGAGTTGACTAAATCCAATATCTTGCTGATCGGCCCCACGGGAACCGGCAAAACGCTTTTGGCGCAAACCCTTTCCCGCATGCTGGAAGTTCCCTTCGCAATCGTGGACGCGACCACGCTCACGGAAGCGGGCTACGTCGGCGAAGATGTTGAGAACATAATTTTGAAACTCCTGCAAGCCGCCGATGGCGACGTCCAAAAAGCCCAGCAAGGCATCATATATATAGACGAAATCGATAAAATTTCGAAGAAAGACGAAAACCCGTCCATCACTCGCGACGTTTCCGGCGAAGGCGTGCAGCAGGCGCTCCTGAAAATTCTGGAAGGCACCACTGCCAATGTTCCGCCGCAAGGCGGCCGCAAGCATCCGCACCAGGAATTTACGCCCGTGGACACCACGAACATCTTGTTCATTTGCGGTGGCGCCTTTGTGGGTCTCGAAAAAATTATCGAGCGGCGCGTCGGCCAGAAATCTCTCGGCTTCCACGCCGATGCGCCGCCATCCACGCCATCGCGCCGCAATATCGAAGTCTTGGAGCAGGCGCAACCCACGGACCTGATTCGCTACGGCCTCATTCCCGAATTTGTCGGCCGCTTGCCTGTCGTCGGCGTTCTCGGTGACCTCGACAAATCCGCGCTGATTCGCATTTTGCAGGAACCGAAGAACGCCCTGATTCGTCAATACCAAAAACTTTTCGAATTTGAAAATGTTCGCTTGAAATTCACTGACGACGCTCTCGAAACCGTGGCGGACCTGGCCCTGCAGCGCAAAGTTGGAGCGCGCGGCCTGCGAATGATTTTGGAAGACCTGATGCTTGACCTGATGTACCACCTCCCCTCTCAGCGCAAGATGCGCGATTTCATCGTGAACGCGGAAATGGTCAAGAGCCGGGAAATCAACTGGAGCCTGCTGGAAAAGGCCGGCTAACCGCGACGGGGAGAATCCGCTAATTTATGTTTAACCGGGAAAAACCTGAATTGAAGCGTGTGCCGATGATGCCCGTGCGGGAGCTCGTCATCTTCCCGCAAATGATGAACCCATTCATCGTTGGACGCGAAGCCTCCGTGCGTGCACTCGAAGAAGCTCTCGCCGGCGAAAAGAAAATTTTCCTCGCCACGCAGCACGACGCTTCTGTCGACGACCCGCGCCCGGACGAAATCTATCAGGTCGGCACGCTCGCCAATATCGTCCAGAGCGTCAAGCTCCCCGATGGCAATATCAAAGTCCTTGTCGAAGGCGCCGAGCGTGCCAAAGTCGTCCAGATCACCAACGAGGAAGGCTTCTTCCGCGCGACCATTCGCGTCATTCCGATCAAAACGGAGCCGAGTCCGCAGCTCGAACAGACCGGCAGCCGCGTCACCGGACTTTTCGAACAATACGTCAAGCTTTCGCAATCATTGAATTACGACACCATGATCGCCGCCGTTCGCGTTGACGATCCTGCAAAGCTCGCCGACGCCATCGCGTCCAACTTGCAAATTCCCGTTGAGGAAAAGCAGGAACTCCTGGAAATCTTCGATCCGCTCGAGCGCCTGAACCGCATCGGCGAAATTCTCGAAGCCGAAACCGAAAAGCTCAACGTCGATCGTAGCATCAACACGCGCGTCAAGCGGCAAATGGAACGCGCCCAGAAAGAGTATTACCTCAACGAAAAGCTCAAGGCCATTCAGAAGGAACTGGGCCGCGGCGAAGCCGGCGAACTCGATCAGCTCAAGAAGAAAATCGAAACCTCGGGCATGCCCAAGGAAATTCAGGACAAGGCTCTTCAGGAGCTGAAGCGCCTGGAAATGATGCCGCCGATGTCCGCGGAATCGACCGTCTCGCGGAATTATCTCGACTGGATGCTCGCCGTGCCGTGGAAAAAGCGCTCCCGCGAAATTCGCGACATCAAGCGCGCCGAGCAGATCCTGAACGAAGATCATTACGGCCTCGAGAAAATCAAAGAACGCATCCTCGAATTTCTCGCCGTTCGCCAGCTCGTAAAGAATCCCAAGGGCTCGATTCTCTGCTTCGTTGGCCCTCCGGGCGTCGGCAAAACTTCGCTCGCGATGTCCATTGGCAAGGCCACCGGCCGCAAATTCGTTCGCGTGTCGCTCGGCGGCGTGCGTGATGAAGCCGAAATTCGCGGCCATCGCCGCACTTACATCGGCGCGCTTCCCGGTCAGATCATTCAAATGATGCGCAAGGCCGGCACGGTGAATCCGGTCTTCGTCCTCGACGAAGTGGACAAGATGTCCACCGATTTTCGGGGCGATCCTTCCGCAGCGCTAATGGAAGTCCTCGACCCCGAACTGAATCACGCCTTCACCGATCACTATCTCGATATCGAATACGATCTGTCGAAAGTAATGTTCGTCTGCACCGCAAACGTCCTGCACACCATTCCGCAACCTTTGCAGGACCGCATGGAAGTCTTGCGCCTTCCCGGCTACACTGAACAGGAAAAACTGGAAATCGCCAAGCGCTTCCTCGCTGCTAAGCAGCGTGAAGCCAACGGCATCACTGCGGAAAATCTCACTTTCACTGACGAAAGCATCCTGCACCTGATTCGTCATTACACGCACGAAGCCGGAGTCCGAAACCTCGAGCGCGAAATCGCCAACATCTGCCGCAAAGTCGCGCGCAAGATTGTCACCGACAAGAATCTGCCCAAAGTGGAGATCACGCCCGCGAATGTTTCCGATTACCTCGGCATTCTGAAATTCCGCGATGTCTGGGCCGAAAAGAAAAATGAAATCGGCCTCGCCGTTGGTCTCGCGTGGACTGAAATCGGCGGCCAGGTCCTTAGCACCGAAGCAACGCTAATGCAGGGCAAAGGCCGGCTCACGTTGACCGGCAAACTCGGCGACGTGATGCAGGAATCCGCGCAGGCCGCGATGAGTTACGTCCGCTCGCGCAGCCATCTGTTCGGACTTCCAAAGGATTTTTATCGCCATCTCGATATTCACGTCCACGTCCCTGAGGGCGCAATTCCAAAAGATGGCCCCTCGGCCGGAATCACGCTTTGCACTTCCATCGCGAGCGCGCTGACCCGCATTCCCGTCCGCTGCGACCTCGCTATGACCGGCGAAATCACTCTGCGCGGCAAGGTGCTGCCCATCGGCGGCGTCAAAGAAAAACTTCTCGCGGCGCACCGCCTCGGTTTGCGCACCGTCATTCTGCCCCGCGACAACGAAAAGGATCTTGCGGACGTGCCGCCCGAAATCCTGGCGCAGATGTCCGTGAAACTTGTCGAAACGATGGACGAAGTCCTGCTCCTTGCGCTGGAGCGGCCTCTGGAAGCTTCCAATGTTCCGGAATCCGAAGTTGCGGCGCCGAACTATGACTCAAACGCGCCGCAGGACAATGAGTTCACGAATTAGCGCCGTCACCGCCAAGCGCAAATAACAATTTTGCCGGATGGGTAAGGTCCGGCCGGCTCCAGCAGTAGCTTTAGTAGTATCACCCGCCCGAGGAAGCACCCGAACGCATCCGCGCCGGAGAAAGCCTCAGGTTAGAAAATTTACAAATTTTGGAAATCCAAAAAACAAACTTGAAGGAAACGAATTCAATGAGCGTAAGTCTTGCAGAACTGAAAGACCGCAACATCACCGACCTGGCGAAAATCGCCAAGGAACTCAACATCCCCGGCGCCGGCGGCATGCGCAAGCAGGAGTTGATCTTCCAGATCCTCCGCGCGCAGACCGAAAAGAACGGCCTCATCTTCTCCGAAGGCGTGCTCGAATGCCTCCCCGATGGCTTCGGCTTCCTCCGCGCGCCCGAATACAACTATCTTCCCGGCCCTGACGACATCTACGTCTCGCCCTCGCAAATCCGCAAGTTCGATCTGCGCACCGGCGACACCGTTTCTGGCCAGGTTCGCCCGCCCAAAGACGGCGAGCGCTACTTCGCCCTGATCAAAGTCGAAGCCGTCAATTTCGAAGACCCCGAGGTCGCGCGCAACAAAATCTTTTTCGATAACCTGACGCCGCTTTATCCGCAGGAGCGCATTCGCCTCGAAACCACGAAAGAAAATCTCACTGGCCGCGTTCTAGACATGCTCTGTCCCATCGGCAAGGGTCAGCGCGGACTGATCGTCGCGCCACCGCGCACCGGCAAAACCATGATGCTGCAATCCGTCGCGAATTCCATCACCACCAATCATCCAGAAGTCGCTCTTATCGTGCTGCTCATCGACGAGCGCCCCGAAGAAGTCACCGACATGCAGCGCACCGTTAAGGGCGAAGTCATCAGCTCCACTTTCGACGAACCGCCCCAGCGCCACATTCAAGTCGCCGAAATGGTCCTCGAAAAAGCCAAGCGGCTCGTCGAACACAAGCGCGACGTCGTCATCCTTCTCGACTCGCTCACGCGCCTTGGCCGCGCCTACAACGCCGTCACGCCGCCCTCCGGCAAAGTTCTCTCCGGCGGTATCGACGCCAACGCTCTGCAACGCCCGCGCCGCTTCTTCGCCGCCGCGCGAAATATCGAAGAGGGCGGCTCGCTCACCATCATCGCTACCGCGCTCATCGACACCGGCAGCCGCATGGACGACGTCATCTTCGAGGAGTTCAAGGGCACCGGCAACATGGAAATCAATCTCGACCGCCGGCTCGTCGACAAGCGCGTCTTCCCCACCATCGACATCAACCGCTCCGGCACGCGAAAGGACGAATTGCTTTTGCCTGCCGACGAATTGAATCGCGTGTGGGTGCTGCGAAAAGTGCTGAGCCCGCTCTCAACCGTGGAAGCCATGGAATTGCTGCTTGGCCGCCTCACCAAATCGAAGAACAACGCCGAGTTCCTCGGCTCCATGTCCAGCCCGAACTGATGAGTTGAGTCCGAACTACGCGACTAGCTTCGTAGCAAGCTGTGCGCCGCCAAGAACTCTACCCATAATTCCATACATGTATCGGCGAGGTCGAAAAGGTCTGATTTTGTTCCTCCGGAGCAAATGACGGGCCTGGAATCACGTCCAGATCTGGATGCAGCCGAACTAGGAGGTACATATTCGCGGCAGAGGAAGAAATTGGCATCTATACTCGGTGAACTTAGCTCATAGTGTTTGGTTCCATTTGCCAAATCACGACACAACAGTAGTTCTCTATTTGATCTGACAAACTTATCGACATCGACGGCGCTGACTGCGCCTGAATGCTTCAACCAGTCCCTTAGTGCGAGACAATTTTGAAAGAACGCATACAGTATGTCTTGCTCGTCCGGTGACGTTCCTGGTCCAAGCCTCGTGACGCGAGAGTGCCACCGCTGTAGCCGGTGAAATTGGTTTCGCCAACCTCCTTGCCGGTGAAAACTCATATCGCTGAGACCCGCGCTCATTGCTACTCCTCTAGCTGATTTCGCGCCGTACTTTGTGGGTGGCTTCCCGTGCGAGCATCGCAATCAGACGCGCAACATCATCCGGCTCCATCGCTGTACTATCCACGAAGACGGCGCCTTCTGCGCGTATCAGCGGCGAATGCTCGCGACTCGCGTCGCGCCGATCGCGCTCGCGGATTTCTTCGAGCGTGCGCCCGAGATCAATCGCGTCGCCCTTCTGCCGATGCTCCAGCCAGCGACGCCGCGCGCGCACTTCATCCGAAGCCGTCAGAAACACTTTCAGTTCCGCATCCGGAAAAACCACGCTGCCGATGTCGCGCCCTTCCATCACCACTCCACCGTTCGCTCCCGCGCGCCGCTGCTCCGCCACCAACACGTGCCTCACGCCTTCGACCACCGCGATCTTCGACGCCGCCTGCGAAACCTCCGGCGTGCGAATCGCCGCCGTCACGTCCTCTCCATCGAGCAGCACACGCTGCGTGCTGCCCGTGTCGCGCACTTCCGGCCGCAAATCGATTCGCGCCGACGCCGCCAGCTCGACCAACTTCTCCGTCGCATCCATCGCAATCTTCGCGCGCAGCGCCTTCAACGCCACCGCGCGGTACATCGCGCCCGTATCAATGTAGGTGTAACCAAGCAGCTCCGCCACACGACGCGCTGCCGTGCTCTTCCCCGACCCCACCGGCCCGTCAATCGCAATAACGATGTGCTTCACGGCGTGACGACAATTCTCACGAGATCCAAAGCGATGGCAACCAACAATCCACAGATTGCGAGGGAATACATTCTGCGAGCATTCGTCAACATTCGATATTCCAAGGATCGCTGACCATTAGTGGAAGTCACGTCATGAATCACAGTGTCGAGATGAAGCAGAGCGAATCCGTAACCGATCTTTCGATCAACTGGCAATTGATGATTTAAGCGAATGACCGCTACCAAAAGATTTCCCAAATAGCCGAAGAAGAGCAGAATCGCCAGGACCTCGACCGCAACGTGAATTTCGTCAAGTTCTCTCATATCCGCTTGAACGCTCGCTCAATCTCCCGCACCGAATACCGCAGCACCACGGGCCTGCCATGCGGGCAGCTCATCGGATAATCCGCCTTCGCCAGTTCCGCGAGCAGCCATTCCATTTTCGTTTGATCGAGCGGCATGTTCACTTTGATCGCCGCCTGGCACGCCGTCGACGCCGCGATGCGCGCCTGCAGCGATTCCAGCGAAATCGCTTGCGACTCGCGCGCCACGCCGTCCAGAATTTCCGCGAGCAATTTTTCCGCGTTCCCGCTGGCAATTCCCGCCGGAGCCGCCGCAATCGCCACCGCCCGCGGCCCGATCAATTCCGCTTCGAATCCATTCGCGCGCAACTCCTCGGCAATCTGCTCGAAAGTCGCGATCTGATGCGGCGAAAGCTCCGCCACAATCGGCATCAGCAGCCGCTGCCCTCCCACAGCTCCGGCGCGTCGCGCCGCGAGATGCTTTTCGAAAAGCACGCGCTCGTGCGCCACATGCTGGTCAATGATCCAAAGCCCTTCACTATTCACCGCAACGATGTAGCTCGCGTTGATTTGCCCGAGCGGCTTTAGATCTCCAATGTCGCGCGGACCCGGCAGCGCTCCCGCCGTTTCCGATTCGCCCGCCGCGACGTGCGATGGCTCTCCGCAACCTTCGCCCGATTCGGGCACCGCTCGCGGCAACACAATTGTCTCCACCGTTTCAAAATTCAGCCGCTGCGGAATCGGACGGTCCGGCGCTCCCGACAGCACAAATGCATCGTCAACTTGCGCCTCGAATTGCGCTGACGGCGGAACAGCGACAGCATCTGCGACTCCGAAACTTGCAGCCAATCCATTCTCTCGCGCAGGAGCGGGCGCCGCGCCGCTCGCCCCCAGATTCTGAACCGCGCCCGCACTCGCGCCCGCCGCAAACGCGCTTTCCGTTCTGCTCGCCGACGACGCCGCAAAACTTGGCACAGGCCGCGCATTCGACAGCGCCAATCGGATCGAGTCGCGCACAAAATCGTGCACCACCTGGGAATGCCGGAAGCGCACCTCGATTTTCGCGGGATGCACATTCACGTCGACTTCCTCATACGGCAATCCCAAAAAGATCAGCACCGCGGGGAAAACTCCCGGCGGCACGATGTTGCGATACGCTTCGTTGATCGCGTGCAGTACCAGCCGGTCGCGAATCAGCCGCCCGTTCACAAAAATATAAATCCCGTTACGGTTCACGCGCTGAATCTCCGGCCGCGACACAAATCCCGTAATGCGAATCTTCGCCGACTCCTCGCCCGGCTCGAGCGCCGCCTCCGTAATGGCTGCACGAATCGGCGCCTCCTGCGGCGCCATCTCCACCATTTCCATCGCCGCTTGCCGTCCAAACACCTGATAGACGCGCTCCGCCATCGTTTCCACCGGCGTCGCGTTCAAGATTTCCTGCGTCGGCGTCTTCAGCAAAAATTGTTTGTCAGGGTGAGCGAGCGCGTAGTGCGTCACCAGCGACGCGATGTGCCCTAGCTCCGTTGTTTCCGATTTCAAAAACTTTCGCCGCGCCGGAACGCAATAAAAAAGATCCTCGACGCTGATCGCCGTTCCCGCCGGAGCGCCCGCGGGCTTCACACTCACCAATTTCCCGCCGACGAATTCGATCCGCGCTCCCTCCGCTTCTTCCGCCGCGCGCGTTTCCAGAGTCAGTCGCGACACCGACGCAATCGACGGCAGCGCCTCCCCGCGAAATCCCAGCGTCGAAATCGATAGCAAATCGTCGGCGGTTTTCAGCTTCGAAGTCGCGTGCCGCTCAAACGCCAGCAGCGCGTCGTCGTGCAGCATTCCGCAGCCGTCATCGATAATGCGAATCAGCCGCTTCCCGCCCGATTCCACTTCCACGCGCACGCTCTTCGCTCCCGCGTCGAGCGAATTCTCCAACAGCTCCTTCACCACCGACGCGGGCCGCTCCACCACTTCGCCCGCCGCGATTTTATTCGCCACCGTCTCCGGCAGTATCCGTATCCGCGACATTATTTCCCGTGTGAACGCAACCGTCTACGACGCGCCCAGTTCGCGACTCCAAAACATACTGCAAAAAACCCACACAGTACCGCAGCAATCCCACAGACAGCGAATATCCAAATGTAAGATTCGGAGAATCCTGTCATAACGGCGACAACAAATCCGATAGCGAAGAGGCTGACGCCGATGGCTTCGCACAAGATAACGCGGTCGTTCGAATACTTCTTGAACGATACGTAAAGCACCGACAACAAAGCGACACACAACATGACTGCTTTGGCATAACGCAGAGGGTTTGGAAAGCTAAGACTCACCGTGCTCATGCCCCGCTCGCCGTCGGCTTTTCTTTCGGCTTCAGCATAATTCCCAATTGTTCGAGCTGCTCTTCGTCCACCTCGCTCGGCGACTCCGCCATCAAATCCTGCGCCGCCGTCGTCTTCGGGAACGCGATCACTTCGCGCAGCGATTTTTCCCCTGCCAGCAGCGCCGCGATGCGGTCGACTCCGAGCGCGATTCCACCGTGCGGAGGCGTCCCATACGTCAGCGCGTCCAGGAAAAATCCAAATCGCCGCCGCGCCGTCTCATCCGAGAGCCCCAGCGCCTTGAACAACCGCGCCTGCACGTCCTGCCGGTGAATTCGTATGCTGCCCGATCCCAGTTCGACGCCGTTCAAAACCAAATCGTAGCCCTTCGAACGAATTTCTCCGCGCTTCGCCTCGTCCTCGAGCTTGTCCAAATCCTCTTCGACAATTCCCGTGAACGGATGCTGCGCGCTCACCCATCGTTTGTCCGTCTCGCTCCATTCGAACAGCGGAAAGCCCGTGATCCATGCAAATTCCCACTTGTCTTTGTTCACCAAGCCAAGTTGATCCGCAAGCCGCAGCCGTATCTGTCCCGCAACCATCGCCGCAGCATCCGCGCCGGGAATCTGCTCCTTCGCCGCGACCGCGACAATCAAATCGTTTCGCTTCGCGCCAACGCTCTTCGCCAGCTGCGTCAGCGCATCTTTCCCCAGCGTTTTTTCCAGCGACGATGCAACTCCTTCTGCGGTCACTTTAATCGTATAAACCGCCTTCGCGCCCGCGCCTTTCGCCAGCTCGCCCAAGTCGTCGAGCTGCTTGCGCGACCACGACGCCGCGCCCGTCGCAACCAGCGCGTGCACATTGCCTTCGAACCCAAAAGTCTCCCGCGCCGGCTCGAAAAACTTCGTCACGTCTTGCAACTCCATCCCAAAACGCAAATCCGGCTTGTCCGATCCGTACTTCCGCAGCGCGTCCTTGTACAGCATGTGGCGGAACGGCCGCCGCACTTGCACGCCGATGACGCTCATCACGCGCTCCATCACACGCTCGATCACTTCGAAAATGTCCTGCTGCCGCGGGAACGCCATCTCCAGATCAAGCTGAGTGAATTCAAGCTGACGGTCGGCGCGAAAATCTTCATCGCGAACGCACTTGCAGATTTGAAAATAGCGATCCATTCCGCTAATCATCAAAATTTGCTTGAAAATCTGCGGCGATTGCGGCAACGCATAAAATTGCCCGTGATGAATCCGGCTCGGCACAAGGCAATCCCGAGCGCCCTCGGGCGTCGAGCGCGTCAGTATCGGCGTTTCAATTTCGTAGAATCCCATCTCGTCGAGCGCTTTGCGAATTTCAAATACGGCGCGATGCCGCAGCGCGATGTTTTTGTGCGGCTTGCGCCGCCGCAGATCCAAATAGCGGTAACGCAGCCGCGTCTCTTCGCTCGCGGTCGTTTCGTCTTCAATCTGAAACGGCGGCGTCTTCGCGTTGTTCAAAATGTAGACCCGCGTCGCCAGCACTTCCACATCGCCTGTAGCAATTCCCGGATTCGCCTTCTCGCGCCGATTCACGCGCCCTTCCACCGCCACCACGTATTCTGGACGCACTTCGTCCGCCTTCGTGTGCGCCTCCGGATATTTGTCGCGATTGCACACCACCTGGCAAAGGCCCGCGCGGTCACGCAGGTCCAGGAAAATCAAGTTGCCCAGGTCGCGCCGCCGGTGCACCCAGCCCATCAAAATCACGTTGCGCCCCGCGTCCGCCACGCGCAAATCCCCGCAATATCCCGTCCGCTTCAGTTCACCCAACGAATCGAACAATTTTCATCTCCCCTTACTAATTAAAATCCACGAAGTCTCGTCAGACGATGCCGGGCACTGTCCGACTTTACGATGCACGGACATATTTCCGATAATTCGTGAGCGCTTTCCGCGGAATCTTCAGCCTCGTTTTTCCCAAAGCAGGCCAGGATCCAACCCGCCGGTTTCGGCATACGCATGTGCGGCACGCAAGACATCCTCTAATCCGACCACATGCTTGTTTGCGTAATCGCCTAGTTGCCCCCCTGCAACAAGATAGGATCTTCCTGCCTGTGCATGGGAATTAACGAGGCTGTGAAATGTCCAATTATCCGGCGTGACATACACAGTGTACTTGCCAGCGTCACCCCCACCAATGGCCATGTGTGGCACGGGGTCGCCGATGCCCAGAACAAGCAGGGAGCAAGTGTTTCCGTCCAGCCGGCGTATCGCCTTCTCGATATCATTCCAAGCCGGTCTTTCTATCGACGCGGGGCACTTATCCTCCGGTCCATCCATTCGGTTAACAAGCGATTGCCCAGCTTTCTCTGTCATTGATTCGAGGCCTTAGTATTCCCTTCGATCGCGCTTCTCCCGAGCGATGCATCTTTCCACCCAGCGCGTACTCTGATTGAGTGGCTTAGCAACAACCACTGCGCTTTCGTTCGATCCTAAATTCCATTCGCGCGTCCTCTGCCGCATCCGGGTGATATATTCTTTTTTTATCACTAGTTCCTTGTCACTGCTTAACACGCTCCAGCAGCGCATCCTCTGCGAGTTTCTCCTGCACTCCGTCTGCCAATCGCTTCAGCGTCGCTTGCATGGATGCAACCTTAATCCTTGCACGACAACGAATCCACTCGCCGTCCGCGGCCTCGCCGCCACTGGCTTTTCAAAGACCGAGGCCTTCAGTTAATTCTTCCTTTTCTTCCTATCGCGCGTCTTATCCGCGCGATGTATTCGCCTTTCACGGGCCACCGGAAACAGCAGCGAAACCCCACGATCGCGCTACAGACTAACGTTCTTAAAGAGGATCTTCCTATCGCACCTGCCCCGGATGTTTCTGCGGGGCGCTTCACCCGCTTGCCCTGAGTGCCTTTGCGAAGGGCGCGATGTCTTGCCTTTCACTGACGGGCGAGCCATGCAATCAACGTCTCCACACCGTGCCGACACCACCTCGCCCGATCTGAACTACTACAAAAACTTTCTTCCTTTCGCGCCTGCCCCGGATGTTCCTGCCGGGCGCTTCATCCGCGCGATGTATTCGCCTTCCACGGGTCGCCATCGTCGACCAACTCCCCCGTGAACTGCCGTGCCACTAACCGCAGGTAGCGCTCTTAAAAATCTCTTCCTTTCGCGCGTTTCATCCGCGCGAAGTAGTCAGCGCCGTACATAATCCAGCAGCTCCGCCTCTCCCATCTGCTTTTGCTCGCCGCTCGCCAGCGTCTTCACCGTCACCTGCTTCGACGCAATCTCATCCTCCCCCAAAATCAAAACATGTCTCGCCCCAATTTTATCCGCGCGCTCGAACGCCTTCCCAAATTTCATCTCTTTCGCCGGCAATTCCACCGCGCGCCCCGCATCCCGCAACACCCGCGCCAGCCGCACCGCCTCCGGATACGCCTTCTCTCCCATCCACGCCACAAAAACATCCACCGCCCGCGTCGCATCAATCTTCTTCGCCTCGACAATCGCATCAATAAAACGATCCTCGCCCAGCGCAAACCCAATTCCCTTGATCCCCTTCGGCCCGCCAAGCATTTCCACCAACCCGTCGTACCGCCCGCCACCGCACAACGCATTCTGCGCGCCCAGCACAGGACTCGTTATCTCAAACGTCGTCCGCATGTAATAGTCCAGCCCGCGCACCAGCCGCGGCGTCTCCACGAAAGGCACTTTGCGCAGGTCCAGTTCCTTTTTCAGTTTGTCGTAGTGCTCCCTGCACTCCGCGCACAAATGCTCGCTGATCTTCGGCAGCTTCTCGATGATCGGCTGCTCCTCCGGCAGCTTCGAGTCCATCACGCGCAACGGATTCGTCTCCACGCGCCTCTGACTGTCCGGCCCCAGCTTCGAAAAAATCTCCGGCTTGCGCAACTCCGCGCGCAACAGCTCCACATACTTCGGCCTGCACTCCGCGCACCCAATCGAATTCACCAGCAGCGTCCATTTTTCAATCTGGCAGCGCCCGATCAGCACCGTCAGCATCTCGATCAGCTCCGCATCAATCGCCGGCGCGTCCGAAGTCCCCAGCACCTCCGCGCCAATCTGATAGAACTGCCGGTAACGCCCCTTCTGCGGCCTCTCTCGCCGGAACATCGGCCCCACGTAGTACAGCTTCTGGTCCCCCGGCCGCGTCTGCATCCCATGCTCGATGTACGCCCTGCACACCGACGCCGTCGCCTCCGGCCTCAGCGCATTTCTCGACTGAAGGAAAACATGTGCGATGTCGTGCTTGCATTCCGCAACCGCCAGGTCAAATGATTCCTGCCAACCCGAGTCTCGAGGCATTCTTAGAATATCTCGGAGAATATCTCGCGCCTCTTGAAGCTCGTCGCTCATGACATAGCCATAGCTATACTCGTTTTGCCTGATGACCCCTTTTTTCTGGGCGGAATCATATCGTTCGAGGAATGTGTCAATTACCCCGGCAAAATCTTCAATCGACTCTGGTCGGGCAGCCGAAACATTTATGTATTCAATTCTCTGACGAAGCTGAACTAGTTCAAGCACCTCTTTATTCTCGTAATCTTCCTGGAGAATAAACATCTCCTTGTTCACGACATCTGTTTCTCCGCCAATCGATCGCGCAAACAGCTCGGCCTCCTCGAAGATCGGCGTCCGTATCTCCGCGAAGTTGTACGACTCCATCACGCCCCGCGCCGTCTTCTCGAACCAGTTCCACAGCGCGCTGTCGGGCGGCAAAATGTCCCGCGTCCCCTTGATCGCGCGAAACTGCCGCCGCCCCTCCTTCACCGGCCGCTCGTCCTTCTCGCGTTTTGTCCCTTCACTCACTCGCCATCACCTTCATACCCACCTCAATTGTCATTCTGAGGAGCGCAGCGACGAAGAATCTGCATTTGTCTTCCCTTCGCGCCGCGCCCTTCGTCCTTCACCGCCAGCTCGTCCTTCCCGCGTTTTGTCCCTTCACTCACCTGCGCTCATCTCCCTACGCTCCGCCCTCCCCCATTGTCATTCCGAACCCGTTCGCCTACCGTTGGCGAACGGTGTGAGGAATCTGCTTTTGTTTTATCGTTTGCCGCTCGTCCTTCTCGCGTTTCGTCCCCTCACTCACCTGCCATCACCCTCATACTCCGCAACACCCTTCAATTGTCATTCTGAGGAGCGCAGCGACGAAGAATCTGCATTTGCTTTTTCCTTGCCTCTTGCTTCCTTGTTTTTTGCCTCTTTAGTCTTTACGCCGCTTCATCACGTCACTCACCTGCACTCACCTCCCAACGCTCCGCCCTCCCCCATTGTCATTCCGAACCCGTCCCGATGCACTCAATCGGGACGGTGTGAGGAATCTGCTTTGCATTTCAGGCCAGTCGGGCGCTCCTTCACCGCGATGAATTTCAGGAGGGCGGAGCTTCAGCTCTGCCAAAACAAGTCGCCTCCCTTTTCTTCCTATCGCGCGCTTTACCCGCGCGAGTAGTCGTCCTTTCCGGAACCGTCACTTCCTTGCCTCTTCGCGATACGTGTTCTTATATTCCACATACCGCTGCGCATAGTCGTTGATAGATTTCTGGTCCTCATCTGTCAATTCCCGTCTGATTTTTCCCGGGTGTCCCATCACGAGACTGCCCGGTGGCACGACAAAACCCTCCGTCACCAGCGTCCCCGCCGCAACAATCGACCCCGCGCCAATCTTCGCGCCATTCAAAATAATCGACCCCATCCCAATCAGACACCGCGGCTCAATCGTGCACCCGTGCAGCACCACTCCGTGCCCCACCGTCACATTGTCGCCCAGCACCAGCGGATGCTCGTCGCGCATCACGTGCAGCACCGACCCGTCCTGAACATTCGTCCGCGCCCCAATCCTCACGTAATGCACGTCCCCGCGAATCACCACCCCCGGCCAGACGCTCGAATCCTCCCCAATCTCCACGTCGCCAATCACCGTCGCCGCCTCATCTATATAGGCCGACGCGGCCACCTGCGGCGCCCGCCCGCGGTATGTCCGTATCAAGTTGTGCTCCGAGTGTGACTTGGCAGCGTTTTCAACTGACCTGCGAAATTAACACACGCTTTTGCACCTTGCAACGCGCTCCGCACACACGAACAAGACGCCACTTATCGAATTTTGTGACAGTATTCTTCTAGGGCATCATAGTCAGAACGGAGGGACACTTGGATCGTTCAGAGGAACTGGCCAGACAGTACTTGCATCACATTGGCTTCAATTCTGTCATCTACGAACCAGACGGCAAGGTCCCCCCAGATTTCCTTGCAGATGAAAGAATCGCCGTGGAGGTCCGACGGTTAAACCAAAACGAAATTACCAATTCTGGGCACTGCGGCCTCGAAGAAACGGAAATTCCACTCCTGATAAAGATGAAAACCCTCTTAGCTTCGCTCGGACCATCAGATACCAGCGTCAGTTGGTTTGTAAGTTACGATTTCAGGAGACCTCTTCCGCCTTGGAAGGAACTTCAGACTCGGATACGGAGGGAGCTGACCATATTCCGACAGGGCCAACCAGGCAATTCTCGGGCATCGATTGGAATTACCGACAACTTTGAAATCGAGCTAATGCGTGCAGGTCGCTGCTACCCCAATTTCTTTCTTATGGGAGGCCATTCAGACGGCGATTCGGGGGGATGGGTCTTGCACGAGTTACAGAAGAATCTGCAAATTTGCATCGACGAGAAGGCCCGAAAGATAGCGCGAGTTCGCGAAAAATATGAGGAATGGTGGCTGATCCTAATCGACTACATAGGTTACGGAGTCGACGAGCGTCATCATCCACAACAATTAGCGATCAAACATGACTGGGACAAGGTATTGTTAGTAGGTCCGCAAGATCCACGGATAGCCTACCAGTTATGAGTTTCCGTCCCTCACAGGGTATGCAAATACGCAATCAACTCCCTCAGCTGCTCATCGCTGAGGCTGTTCCCTACAGCAGGCATCATCCTTCGCCCATTGACAATCGTCTGGGTGACGAACCGGTCGCTCGCCGGCAACCCACTCGGCAGGTATTTTTTCCTGAACAGTTTATTCAGCCCCGGCCCGTGCAGGCTGCTCGACGAATACGGATAGTGGCATTGCGCGCAGCGCTGATCGAAAATCGCGCGCCCCGCCGACTGCTCCGCATTCAATCCAAGCTGCGCGTCCGACTGCCCCGCGCGATTGTCCCCGCAGCCCGTAACAAGAAACGCCGCCACGAGCGAACCACCCAGCACGAGCAATACCGCCCCCAGCATGGCCGATGTGCGCCGCGCCATTCTCAGAGGATCTGCACATTCGGCGCAGCCGCCGCTGCGCGACTCGACTCCGCCAGCCTCGCCTGCACCGCGCGCGCCATCGCGAAAATGCTCTTCGCCCACGGCGCGTCTTCGCCCAGCGACGCCACTGGCTTGCCCGTATCTCCGCCGATGCGAATCTGCGGATCAATTTCAATCTCGCCCAGCATTGGCACGCCGAACGTCTTCGCCATGCTCGCGCCTTCTCCGTGGCCAAAAACATCAATCCGCTGCTCGCAGTGCGGACACGAAAAATAGCTCATATTTTCCACGATGCCGAGAATCCCCACGTTTACTTGCCGGAACATCTCAATCGCCTTGCGCACATCCGCCAGCGCCACAATCGACGGAGTCGTCACAATCACCGCGCCCGTCACCGCCACCGACTGCACCAGCGAAAGCTGCACGTCTCCCGTCCCCGGCGGCAAATCAATAATTAAATAATCCAGCTCGCCCCACTGCACGCTGCGCAAAAACTGCTGCATCACGCCATGCAGCATCGGCCCGCGCCAAATCAGCGGACGGTCGCCCGGATTCAGCAACCCCATCGAAATCAGCCTCACCCCGTACGCTTCCACCGGCACAATCACGTTTTCCGCCAGCGCCCTCGGTTGCTCCGTCGTTCCCAGCATCAACGGCACGTTTGGCCCATACACGTCCGCGTCCAGCAGCCCAACTCTCGCGCCCAACTTTCCCAACGCAATCGCCAGATTCACTGCGACCGTCGTTTTGCCGACTCCGCCCTTGCCGCTCGCCACCGCAACCAAATGCTTCACGCCCGCGATCGGTTGCTTTTCCTGCAAGTGCCGCCCTCCCGGCGTCGTCGCATCGAATTTCAAATCAAACGACTGCACTCCCTGCAATCTCCCAATCGTCTCGCGGATACCCCGCTCCAGCACTTGCCGGTACGACTCTTCCGGCCTCAGCAGCGACACAACCAGCGAAATCGCTCCTTCGCGCACAACCAAACTCCGCACCAGATTCAGCGACAATATGCTGCGATGATGCTCCGGATCTTCCACCCTCCGCAGCGCCTCGTAAACCACCCCTTCCGTCAGCCCATTCCCCGCCATCAAATCTCCGCCTTTCTCTTCAACAATCGATGCCCAATCGATAATAGAACGCGCTCCGCCGCCTCGCAACCCGCCTCGACATGCGGTCGCCCCTGTAGCGCCGGGCTTTAGCCCGGCATTTTCGTCTTCGGCGCTCCCGCGAACCGCATCGCAATCCCCGCAACTCGCATCGAATGCCCGCTTTGCGCCGACCGCCGCGAACAGGATAGAATGGTCTTGTCATGATCCCAGCGGCGCTGTGGACGCTTCGCCCGCCGCGGAACAGTTCTTGCCGATTCCGAGTTCCCAAGAGCAAAGAACAGCCGCTTCAACGGCTTAGAGAGAGGCTACGACGCTTGCGCATCAGCAAGCATCCAATGGAAAAGAATGGATGCAGATAGGTTAGTAGAAAGTTTTATAGCGGTCTTCGTTGGCACCAAGCACGAGCGCGACATCAAGAAGCTCGATCCGCTCGTTGCCGCCATCAACGCCCTCGAGCCTGAGATGCAAAAGCTCAGCGACGAGGATTTTCGCGTCAAGACCGCCGAGCTAAAGCTTCAAGTCACTTCCAAACTCGAAGGCCTCGACCTGCGCGACGAAACGTATCGCCCCAAAATGCAAGAGGCGCTTGCGCAAGTCATCGTCCCCGCCTTCGCCATGGTTCGCGAAGTCGGCCGCCGTCACCTCAACATGCGCCACTTCGACGTCCAGCTCATCGGCGGCATGGTTCTCAACGAAGGCAAAATCGCCGAAATGAAAACCGGCGAAGGCAAGACGCTCGTCGCCACTCTGCCCGCCTATCTCAACGCGCTCACCGGACGCGGCGTCCACATCGTCACCGTCAACGATTACCTCGCTCGCCGCGACGCCGAATGGATGAGTCCCATTTACAAAACGCTCGGCCTCACCGTCGGCGTGATCGTTCACGATCTCGACGACGTGCAGCGCCGCGCAGCCTACGGCGCGGACATCACTTACGGTACCAACAACGAATTCGGTTTCGACTATCTCCGCGACAACATGAAGTTCGATGCCTCGCAGTGTGTACATCGCGGGTACAACTTCGCGATCGTGGACGAAGTCGACTCGATCCTGATCGACGAAGC
>Ga0126371_10000306_pt1 | contig 39666 bp, 45 predicted proteins | sample PanSoiMetaPlot_4_FD_110145 | JGI IMG/M metagenome (GOLD analysis project Ga0126371, IMG submission 110145) | Tropical forest soil microbial communities from Panama - MetaG Plot_4 | ecosystem: Environmental > Terrestrial > Soil > Tropical forest > Bulk soil | place: Panama | collected 2016-02-17
GGCCGGCCTTGTGCCGGCCATCCACGTCTTGCTTCTTGCACGTCGCTAAGACGTGGATGCCCGGGACGAGCCCGGGCATGACGGAATCGGACAATAATCCATGGATGCCCTCACAAAACCCAAACGCAAGTCGGCCCCCGCCACGAGCGCCCGCCCCTATCCGGACCTGCACGACCACATCCGAGCGATCGACGCGGCCGGGCTACTGATCCGCGTCGATCGGCCGATCGACAAGGACACCGAGATGCACCCGCTGGTGCGCTGGCAGTTCCGCGGCGGCATCGCCGAGAAGGATCGCAAGGCCTTCCTGTTCACCAATGTGAGGGACGCGAAGGGCCGGAAATACGACATCCCCGTGCTGGTCGGCGGGCTCGCGGCCAACCGCGAGATCTACCGCATCGGGCTCGGCTGCGCGTTCGAGGAAATGGATGCGCGCTGGGTGCGCGCGATCAACAATCCGATCGAGCCGCGCATCGTCGACGATGCGCCGTGTCATGAGGTGGTCATCACCGGCAAGGCGCTCGACAAGCCAGGCCAGGGCCTCGACGGCATCCCGCTTCCGATCTCGACGCCCGGCTGGGACATCGCGCCCTACACGACGCTGTCGCAATACATCACCAAGGATCCCGACACCGGCACGCAGAATGTCGGCAACTACCGCGGCCAGGTGAAAACGCGCCGCCGGCTCGGCATGAACCCGTCGCTCGAGCTGCGCCCCGGCATCTACAATCACTGGGAAAAGCTGCGCGCCCGCGGCTTCAAGAAGCTGCCCTGCGCCGTGGTGCTCGGCGCCCCGCCCTGCGTGACCTTCGCGTCGGTGCAGAAAATTCCCGAGCGGCTCGACGAGCTGCACGTCGCCGGCGCCCTCGTCGGCGCGCCGCTCAACGTCGTCAAGGCCAAGACCGTCGACCTGCTCGTTCCCGCCGAGGCCGAGATCGTCATCGAGGGCTTCATCGACACCGAGTATCTCGAGCCGGAGGCGCCGTTCGGCGAGTCGCACGGCCACGTCAACCTGCAGGAGTTCAACGCCTTCATGGACGTGACCGCGATCACGCGCCGGCGCGACGCGGTGCTGACCTCGATCATCTCGCAGGTGACGCCCTCCGAGTCGAGCCTGATCAAGCGCATCGGCATGGAGCCGCTGTTCCTGAACTACCTCACCACCACGCTCGGCATCAAAGGCATCAAGCGCGTCGCCATGCACGAGCCGCTCACCAACATCCGCAAGGTGATCGCGCTGATCTGCGAGCGCGACATGCCGACGACCGAGATCTGGCGCGCGCTCTACGGCGCCGCGGTGTTGCATCGCGCCGCCGGCAAGTACGTGATCGCGCTCAACGACGACATCGACCCCGAGAATGCCGACGCGATCCTGTGGGCGATGTCGTACCGCGCCAACCCGAGCCTCGACTTCCACATCCTGCCGCACCGCGACCAGGGCCACGGCCCGCGCAGCAAGCGCAACGGCGGCCAGGACGCGTCGGTCCTGATCGACGCGACCCTGAAGGAGGATTTTCCGCCGATCTCGCTGCCCAAGCGCGAGTTCATGGAGCGCGCCAAGGTGATCTGGGAGGAGCTCGGCCTGCCGAGGCTCAAGCCGGAAGCGCCGTGGTTCGGCTATTCGCTCGGCGAATGGCCGGACGAGATGGAGGAGGCGGCGCAGCGCGCCGTCCGCGGCGACTATTTCGCGACCGGCGCCATGCAGGAGAAGCGCCGGCGCAAGGACGTGCGCATGAACACCGAGGTGCGCAACGTCGAGGAACGCAAGGCGAAGTCCAGGCGCAAGCGCTCGTAGAATTGACGGCGTCATGGCCGGGCTTGTCCCGGCCATCCACGCCTTGCTTGCTCAGCAACGAAGAAAGACGTGGATGCCCGCATTCGCGGGCATGACGAATTAGAATCAGGAAGTTTGCGACAGATAAACCCAATCGCCGAGCAGGACCGGCGTGAACTGCCAGTCGGAGCGGACCAGGAACACCTTGCGTCCGAGGATTCCGAGCTGATCCGTCAGGTTGGAAAAACAGCTGTCGACCATGATGCGGGACGACGCGCGCTCGATCACCGACAGCCAGTCGAAAAAGTTGTCGGTCAGCCCGGTGATCTCGATCACCTGCCGCCCGTCGGCCATCGCCTGCACGTCGAGGCTGGCGCGGAAATCGCTGCCCGCGAGATGGCAGACGACGAAATCCGGCTCGCGCACGACGCGCGCGAACAGCGCCTCCTCGCGCGCGCGGTCGCGGACGATCTGCAGATTCCATTTCTCGCGGAACGGAACGCCCGCGACCGCATATTTGTACTGGTCGAACTTCATGACGCCGGCGAGCGCCGGGCTGGCCACGAGCCCGGCATGTCCGCCGATATAGCTCGCGAGCGGAAGAATGCGATCGCATCCGCATTCCCGCAGCGCCTCCAGCGGTTTCGGCAACATCCAGTCGCCGTCCTCGCCGGCGAGCGGCAGAAACTCGACATAGGGCGCCGCCGCCTGGAACGGCCGCACGTATGGCGCGTAGATCGGCCACACGACCGTGTGGCCCTGGTCGACGAAGTGCCTCGCGATAGGCAGCGCGATGACGATGTCGCCGATGCCGCGCGTCTGGATCAACCCGATTTTCATGCCGAGATCCCAACGCGCGCGACCATGTGCCTCCCCCGGACCAACCGGATTTCACTTTCCGACGAAACGCTATAGTCATAGCGCGCCCAAGACCAGATCTACCCCGGAGGACTCCCGTGCCCGCTCCCCTGCAAGGCGAACTGCAGCCGACCATCTACCGCTTCAAGTTCGGCGAGTTCGAGATCGCCACCATCCTGGACAGCAAGTCGGTGCGGGGCGGGCTGCATCCGGGCTTCGGTCCCGACCGGCCGGCGAGCGAGATGCAGGAGCTTGCCGCGGCCAACCGCATCGATGCGGACCGTTACGAGCACCCGTTCATCCCCACCATCGTCAACACCGGCCGCGAGCTCATCCTGTTCGATACCGGCAACGGCGCGCTGCGGCGCGAACACGAGCAGCTGCGCAACCGCTCGGTCGACGGCCACCTGGTCGAACGGCTGCGCCAGGCGGGCTACAAGCCTGAGGACGTCGACGTGGTCGTCATCACGCACGGCCACCCCGATCACATCGGCGGGCTGACCGAGGGCGGCAAGCCGGTGTTTTCCAAGGCCCGCTATATCTTCGGCGCGGCCGAGTTCGACTTCTGGAAGCGCGGCGAGAACGTGCGCGAGGCGCGCAAGTTCAATCGCGAGCTGTTCATGCAGATCGCGGTGCCGCTCGCCGACCGCGCGAGCTTCGTCAAGCCGGGCGACGAGATCGCGCCGGGCATCCGCGGGGTCGACGCGTCCGGACATTCGCCGGGCATGATGGGCTACCACGTCGAGAGTCAGGGCAAGCGGCTGCTGATCTGGGCCGACACGTGCAATCACTACGTCGTCGCCTTCCAGAAGCCGGAGTGGCATCTCGACGTCGACGACGACAAGGAGAAGGCGGTAGCGACCCGCAAGCGCATCCTCGACATGGCGGCGACCGACAAGCTCTTCGTCGCCGGCCACCACATGCCCTTCCCGGCGCTCGGCATGGTCGAGAGGACGGCGGGCGCGTACCGCTGGGTGCCGGTCGGCTATCAGCTCAATCTGTGAGGCACCAAAGCTGATTCAACGACGTCATTGTCCGCGCATCGCCGTTCGAAGAACGGCGTCGCTTCGCTCGCCTATGGCGGGCAATCCAGTACTCACGAACGTCGGAATGGGACGCTGCCGCGCCCGATCGATGCACTGCGAAGTACTGGATCGTCCGCTTGCGCGGACGATGACACTGCGGAGAGATCACCGCGAGTCGCAATTCGTCTCGGACACCTCGCAGAAGCGCTCGCGGTCGCTGCCCGCCGTGAGCTTGCAATGCGCCAGCGCGCGCTGCTGCGCCGTCTCCTTGTCGGCCGCGATCGCCCAGCCGGCGCCGGGCGTCCCGGGCTTGGGATCGAGCGAGACCGCGTAGCACTCGTTGTGGTAGGTCGCGATCACGCGGCACAACTCGGCGGCCTTGGGGGCGCCCTTGTCCTTCCATTTGTGGCAGTTGGTGAGCGCGGCATTGCTCGCCTCGTCGGCCGAGGCATAGTTCCAGCTGGTGCCCATGGCGATGCCGTCCTTGGCGACGCTTCCGGTCTGGCCGACCGCCAGCGCGCCGAAGCCGTACGCCGCCATCGAGCCGCCGCACAGCAGGAGCGCGCAGACCGCCGCGACGGCCGTGGGCTGGCGAAGTTTGAATGCATGGATCGGCATGGATCATCCCCCGTTTGAAGATCGCATTCAGCACAGGAAGCGCTTCGGCGCCAGAAAAGCAAATCGTCGCCGGTATCGCAATGCGCCGCGGGATCGCAGGCGCGCAGCCGTCGGATCCGGAAGGTTCGCCCGTACGAGCGGCGGTTGCGCCGGTACGGCCAGATGTCGCACGCCGTGCAGGCCGGTGGCCGGCGGCGCCGAATTCAAATAGCCTTGGGGTAAGAACACAATTCTAGGGGGGATACATATGACAGCGACCCGGATTGCGCGCTCCGCGCTGCTCGCCGGCATCATGCTCGCGCTCGGGGCCGCCGCCGCGCAGGCCCAGAGCGCCTTTCCGACCAAACCCATCCGCATGATCATCCCGTTCGCGGCCGGCGGGCCGACCGACATCGTCGGGCGCATCATGGCGGCCAAGATGGGGATGCTGCTCGGGCAGCAGTTCGTCGTCGAGGACCGCACCGGTGCCGGCGGCAACATCGGCGCCGATTTCGTCTCCAAGGCGCCGGGCGACGGCTACACGCTGCTGCTGGCGACGGTGTCGACGCATGCGATCAATCCCGGCCTCTACAAGCACATGCCGTATGATCCGCTGCGCGACTTCACGGCGATCGGCCGGGTCGGCGTCACGCCGACCCTGCTCGGCGTCAATCCGAAGCTGCCGGTAACCGATCTCAAGAGCCTGATTGCGCTGGTCAAGGCCAACCCCGGCAAATACACCTTCGGCTCCTCGGGCGTCGGCTCGATCCTGCATCTGTGCGGCGAGGAGTTCAAATCGCTCGCCGGCGGGCTCGACATCGTGCACGTGCCCTATCGCGGCTCGGCGCCGATGGACACCGACCTCGTCGGCGGCCAGATCAACATGGCGTTCGACGCGACGCCGACCGCGATGCCGCTCGCCAAGTCGGGCGCCATCCGCGCGATCGGCGCCGGCATGCTCGACCGCATCAAGGCGATGCCCGAGTTGCCGACACTCAACGAGCTCGGGCTCAAGGGCTACGAGTGCTACACGTGGAACGTGATCCTCGCGCCCGCGAAGGTGCCGGCGCCGATCGTCGCCAAGCTCAACCAGGCGACCGTCGACGCGCTCAAGGATCCCAAGGTGATCGAAGCGCTACGGGTCGCCGGCATCGAGCCGACGCCGGTCAGCACGCCGCAATCGACCGAGGACTTCCTCAAGAGCGAGCTCGCGAAATGGGCACCGATCATCAAGAAGTCCGGCGCGCATATCGATTGATTCTGCGTCACGCATGACGGTCTCATCCTGAGGAGCCCGCCTTCGCCAAGGCTTCGGCGGGCGTCTCGACTTGTCCGCCGTAGCTCGAAAAGCGAAGGCGGAAGGATGGGCGCCGCGCGCAGGCGGCCGCCGCCCGCGTGCTCACCATGAAGCCGTAAATAAAGAGCAACAAAATGGTTGCATGACGACGCGCCTTGGCTTATGTCGTCAGGCAACCAGGAGGTTGCGTATGAGCGATCGCATCGAGAAGGTCGTCGAGCTCCGGGCGCCGGTGTCGCGCGTGTGGCGGGCGCTCACCGATCACCAGGAGTTCGGCGCCTGGTTCCGCGTGCGCCTCGACGGCCCGTTCGCGCCCGGCGAGGTGTCGCGCGGGAACATCGCCTATCCGGGCTACGAGCACCTGCGCTGGGAGGCCGTGGTGCAGAAGATGGAGCCGGAGCGGCTCTTTTCCTTCACCTGGCATCCCTATGCGGTCGACCCGAACGCCGACTACAGCGGCGAGCCGTCCACCCTGGTCGAGTTCACGCTGGAGCCGACCGCCACCGGCACGCGCCTGCGCATCGTCGAGTCCGGCTTCGACAAGCTGCCGCCGCACCGCCGCGACGAGGCCTTCCGCATGAACGATCGCGGCTGGGGCATCCAGGCGGAGAACATCGCGCGCCATCTCGAGCCCGGGACCGGGGCATGACCCCGAAAAGTGGATACCTGTTTTCGGACAAGATCATGCCCCAACGAAAAATGGCCGCCCTCAGGACGCGCGCCGCCGTGTTCGCGGCGCTCGGCGACGAGACGCGGCTCACGGTGCTGGCGCGGCTCGCGCGCGGCGAGCCGCAGTCGATCGCGCGCCTCACGCAAGGCACCCGCCTCACCCGCCAGGCCGTGACCAAGCACCTGCGCGTGCTCGAAGGCGCCGGCGTGGTGCGCTCCCTGCGCGTCGGCCGTGAGAGCCGCTTCGCGCTCGAGCGCAAGCCGCTCGACGAGACGCGCGACTATCTCGATCTCGTCTCGCGCCAGTGGGACGCGGCGCTGCTGCGGCTCAAGTCGCTGGTGGAGGAATAGACCGCGGCGCTGCGCCCGCGCTCCGACCATTCGAAAAGCTCATGCTTGCCCGAGAAAGTTTCGTTTGAGCCGCGTCCGAATGCGATGCACCAATCCCGTGTGATCCTGCGCGCCTGCGCGGCATGGGAGGGCATCATGATCCGGATCGTCACGCCTATCGCCGCGGCGGCGCTCAGCCTGTCGTTGCTCGGCACGCGGGCCGACGCGGCGGAAATCCGGCTGCTGTCGGCGGCGGCGCTGCAGTCGGTGCTGAAGGAGACCGTGGCCGATTTCGAGCGTGCCTCCGGTCACCGGCTGCTCATCACCTACGACACCATCGGCGGGATCGAGCGGCGGCTGGGCAACGGCGAGGTGCACGATGTCGTCATCGGATCGAGCCTCATCATGCCGCGCCTCGCGAAGGAGGGCCGGATCGATGCGAGCGGCCTCGTCGACGTGAGCCGCACCGCGATCGGCGCCGTGGTCGTGCAAGGAACGCCAAAACCGCCGTTCGCCTCGGTCGACGATTTCAAGCGCGCCTTGCTGGCCGCGAAATTCGTCGTCTATGCCGATCCCGCGCGCGGCGGCGCGGCCGGCGTCCACATCGCGCGCCAGATCGAGAAGCTCGGACTCGCGGAGGAGCTGAAGGCGAAGACGCGCGTGGCGGCGGGCGGCGATATCACCGAGGTGACCCTCGCCTTGGGCGCGGGCGCCCTGGGCCTGACGCAGGTGAGCGAGATCGTTCAGAAGAAAGGCGCGGAGTTCGTCGGGCTGATTCCGGACGAGCTGCAGAACTACACGGTCTTCGTCGCCGGCACGCCCGCGCATCCCTCCGACGCGGCGGCGGCGTTCGTCGCATTCCTGCGCAGCCCGGGCGTGCGCGACGTCATCAAGGCCAAGGGCATGCAGCCCGGAACATAGCGCGTGCGCATGTGCTTTGCGTCAGGGCGAGACGTTGCCGAGGACGCGCTGGGCCGCCCGCACGGCACGGTCGACATCGTCGTCGCTCGTTTGCCAGTTGCAGACCGAAACGCGCATGCAGCGCTTGCCGCGCCATGTGGTGCCGCCGAAGAACGCCTCGCCGGTCGCCACGATGCGGGCAATCGTCTCGTCGGTCCGACGATCGTGGTCCTGCTCGGTGGCGTCCGCCCGCGGGTCGAGAAACCGGACCAGGCCCTGGTTGATCCGAGGCTCCCAGACCACCTGCGCGCCCGGCAGGCTGCCGATCCGCCTCACGAGTGCGTGCGCGTGGCCGCATGAGCGCTCCACGAGCTCGGCAATACCGCCGCGGCCCAGCTGGCGCAAAGACGCATAGGTCGGCACGCCACGACCGCGCCGCGACCACTCGGGATTCCAGTCGATCTGGTCGCGCGCGTCACCGACGAGCATCGTGTAGCTCGTCCGGTGCGAGAAGGCGGCGCGATGCGCCGCCACGTCGGCTATGAACGCATAGCCGCAGTCGAAGGGCGTATTGAGCCATTTGTGCCCGTCGTTGGTCCACGAGTCGGCGAGCTCCACGCCGCGCAGCAGGTGGCGATATTTCGGGCTTGCCGCCGCCCACAGACCGAACGCACCATCGACATGCACCCATGCACCGTGGCGCCGCGCGATCGGGATCAGGTCGGCGAAGGGATCGAACGCGCCGATGTTGAGGTCGCCGGCCTGCAGCAGGACGATCGTGGGCTGCGGCGCCGCGCTTTCCAGCGCACGCTCGAGCGCGCTCGGTTCGAGCTGGCCCTGATCGTTGCACGGCAATGCGGTGACGGCCCGCTTGCCAAAGCCGAGAATGCGAAGCGCGCGCTCGACAGAGCCGTGACGCTCGCTGCTTGTGACGATGCGTATTGCCGGCGCGCCGGCCAGGCCTCGCTCTTCGACATCCCAGCCCGTCTGCTCGAGCAGGCGATGGCGGGCCGCGCCGAGACACGTCACGTGGGCCATCTGGGTGCCGGTCACGAAGGCAAAGCTCGCGGTCTGCGGCAAGCCGAACAGCTCCTTGAGCCACCCTCCGGCCACCTCTTCGATGACGGCCTCGGCAGGCCCGCAGGCGTGGATGGCCGCGTTCTGATCCCAGACGGATGTCAGCCAGTCGGCGGCAAGTGCCGCAGGCAGCGTTCCACCGATCACCCATGCGAAAAAACGGCCACCGCTGCTGCCGACGATCCCGCTCTCCGTATCGCGCACCAGATCATCGATTACCGCAATCGGATCGGTGCCGGCCTGAGGCAACGGGCGGCCGAACCGTTGTCGGAGCTGTGCGAGGTCGGCTGTGGCGCGAACCGGCCGGGCGTCCGCGCCTGCCAAATGCTCCAGGGCGTGGACGAACGCACGCTCCAGGACCGGCTTGAAGACGTCTTCGCCCGGCATCCGCAATCCTGTTCGCATCATTCGGTTGCATTCCGACTATCATTGGCGCACTTTTTCGGCTCGCCGGAATCGGACTCCGTCGCCAGATCGTCGCGGATGGACAGGATGCTCGATGTCAAGCAGTGCGAGCGCGCCCGCATGGCGCGGGATCGTCGCTTTGATGGCCGGTTCTTCATCGGCGTGACGACAACGAAGATCTACTGCCGTCCCGTGTGCCCGGTCCGGCCCGCGAAGGCGAGCAATGTGAGCTTCTACCCATCTGCTGCGGCGGCCGAAGCCGCAGGCTTCCGACCGTGCCTGAGGTGTCGACCGGAAGCCGCGCCGTTCTCGCCGGCCTGGAAGGGTTCACGCACGACCGTGGAGCGGGGACTTCGTCTGATCGTCGGCGGTGCGCTGGACGAGGACAGCGTCGAGACGCTGGCGGAGCGTCTCGGTGTCGGCGCACGACACCTCGATCGCCTCTTCCAAAAGCACCTGGGCGCGAGCCCGATTCAGGTTGCCCAAACGGTCCGCGTGCAAAGAGCGAAGCGGCTGCTCGACCAAACGGCCCTGCCCATGACCGAGATCGCCGTGCGCGCCGGCTTCGGCAGCCTTCGGCGGTTCAACGCCGTCTTTGCCGAGGTATATCGGCGAGCCCCGACCGAGATACGACGCGCCATGCCGCGATCGCTGCGTTAGCGTGTCGAACGCGAGGAGCCTGGCGCGCGGCGTCTCCTGCTGATCGTGCGTTCAGAAGAAGAACTCGATTGACGGTCGCTTGACGACGCGCGAAGGGCGTAGGTTGTGCTCGGCGCCTGCGCTAATTCGCCATCGGGATGCCGAGCTTCTTGATCATCGGCCGCCAGAAGGCGACGTCGTGTTCGATGCGCGCCTTGAAACCCTTGGCGTCGAGCGGCTCACGCGTCTCGCCGTCCTTCACGGCCTGCTGCATGCGCGGCGATTGAATCGCGGCGAGCGCGGCCGTTTCGAGCTTCTTCGCCGCAGCGGGCGCGATGCCGGCGGGCGCGAGCAGGCCGTACCAGTTCTCCATCACCATGTCGGGAAAGCCGAGCTCGGCGGAGGTCGGCGTGTCGGGCAGCGCGGCGAGGCGCTCGGCGCCCAGCACCACGAGGGGGCGGACCTTCTTCGCCGCGATCAGCGGCAGCAGCACCGGCGGGTCGGCCGCCAGGGTGTCGAGCCGCCCCGCCAGCAGGTCGGGCAAGGCGGCCGAAAAGCCGCGATAGGGAATGTGCGCAATGGTAACGTGCGTGTTGTAGTTGACCAGCTCGAGCGCGAGATTCATCGTGCTGCCCGGCCCGGCGGAGCCGTAGATGAGCTTCTTCGTCTTGGCGAGCGCGACCAGGTCCTTGAAATCCTTCACGGGCGAATCCGGCACCACCACGACCACCATCGGCACGTGCCCGATCATGGCGATCGGCGTGAACGACGTCACGGGATCGTATTTCAGGTCCGTGCGCAGCGCCGCCGCGACCACGTGCGAGCCCTGGCTGCCGAACAGGAGCGTGCGGCCGTCGGCCGGCGAGCGCGACACGAGCTCGGTCGCAATGACGCCGCCGGCGCCGGCGCGATCGTCGACGATGATGGTCGCGCCGAGCGGCTCCTGCATCGTATTCGCAAGCAGCCGCGCCATCGTGTCGACCGGCCCTCCGGCCGCGAACGGGACGACGAAGCGGATCGTCTCATCGGCCCGCGCCGATGCGGCGCAACCGAGCACGGCGAGAAGAAGAGCGAGAAACAGCCGGCGCATGCAAGGATCTCCCGGACGAAGTGCATTGTTGTAGGGCCATCGTATCCCGGGACACGCGCGCCGCAATGGGGTGGCGCGCCGCCGGCGCGCGATGTAGTTTCCGCGCCGACATGAAACGCGGAGGCAAATGCCCATGAAGGCCGTGTACATCGAGAAATTCGGCGGGCCGGAAGTGCTCAAATACGGCGACGTGCCCGATCCGGTCGCGGGGGCCGGCGAGGTCGTGGTCGACGTCCATGCCGCGAGCGTCAACGGCGCCGACTGGAAGGTGCGGGTCGGCGACTACAAGCAGTCGACGTTTCCCTTGGGCCTCGGCCGCGATTTCTCCGGCATCGTCTCCGCCGCCGGCGCCGGCGCCGACCTCAAGGTCGGCGATGCGGTGTTCGGCGTGCTCGACGTCGGCCACGAGGGCGCCTATGCGGAAAAGCTCGCCATCAAGGCCGCGATCATCGGCAAGAAGCCTGACCGCCTCTCGCATATCGATGCGGCCGCCCTCGCGCTCACCGGCCTCACCGCCCTCGTCGCCGTCGAGGACACGCTGAAGCTCCAGCGCGGCGAGACCATCCTGATCCAGGGCGGCGCCGGCGGCGTCGCGAGCTTCGCGATCCAGCTCGCCAAGCACATCGGCGCGCGCGTGATCACGACCACCAGCACGCCGAACCTCGACTATGTGCGCAGCCTCGGGCCCGACGAGGTGATCGACTACAAGACGCAGGACTTCACCAAGGTCGTGAAGGACTGCGACGCCGTGTTCGAGACCGTGGGCGGCGACGTGGCGATGAAGTCCTTCGCGGTGCTGAAATCCGGCGGCCGCGCCGCGTTCATCGCGTCCGGCGGCAAGGCCCCGACGCCGCCGCGCGGCGACGTCGCCTCGCTGCGCCCCGCCGTCGGCCGCACGCGCCGGCACATGGAGCGGGTCGCCGATCTCTACCAGAAGGGCGCGATCCGCCCGCCCGAGGTCAAGCTCTATCGCCTCGATCAGGTCGCCGAAGCGCATCGCGTGAGCGAGGGCCGGCATTTCCGCGGAAAGCTGGTGTTTCAGGTGCGGTGAGCCAAATCACTCGTCATGGCCGGGCATAGCCGTTCGAAGAACGGCGTCGCTTCGCTCGCCTATGTCCCGGCCATCCACGTCTGACCTGCCGAATTTGCGCAAGGAAGACGTGGATGCCCGGCATTCGCCGGGCATGATGTGGAAGAGCCTCACGCCGCCGCCGCCAGCTCGCTGATCCACGCATCGATGGCGGAGAGATCCTCGCACCACTCGGCGCGGCCGGGCGCCCGCGCCAGAAGCTCCTGCACGCTCGCGCGCGCGTCGCGATAGGCCGTAAGCGCCTTCACGCGATCACCGCTCGCGACCAGCACGTCGGCGATGCGCGTGAGACTGAGCGCGACGTCGCAGCGCAGGCCGTCATTGTCGGGATCGGCGGCGGACAGCGCGCGGCGGATGGCGAGCGCCTCGTGCAAGGCCGCGAGCGCGCCGGCGTGGTCGCCCTTTTCGGCGAGCGCGTCGCCGACCGCCATCAGGCTCCACGACATGTCGAGCCGGCGCGGCGCGTTTTCCGGATCGCGCGACGCCAGCGTGCGCCGGATGCCCAGCGCCTCGCCGAGGCTCGCGAGCGCGCCGTCGAGATCGCGGCGCGCCAGCAGCGCGCCGCCGAGACCCATAAGGCTCCACGAGACGTCGAACGCCCAGGTGGCATTGTCCGGGTCCTGCGCGGCGAGGCGACGGCGGATCGCCAGGCCCTCGCGGTAGAGCGCGAGCGCGCCGCCGAGGTCGCCCTGCCTCTCGAGTGCGCCTGCGACGGCGCTCAGTGTCCACGACGCCGCGCCGGGCCGCCGCCGCGCCGGCGCACCCGTCTGGCCGCCGGCTTGGCCCCCCTGGAAGGTGGCGATCGCGCTGCGCAGCACCAGAACCTCGGCGACCCGCGCGGCGGCGCGCGCCACCTGCTCGCGCGCCTGGGCATCGCCCGCATCCGCGGCCGCAATGCGCCGCCTCAGCGCGAGCTCCGCGTTGAGCGCCGCCAACGCCGCCGCGAGGTCGCCCTGGGCGACCAGCGCCTCGCCGATACGCTTGAGCGTGTGGGCGCGCGCCGCACGCACGCGCGGCGAGTCGTCGCCGTCGGGCGGCGCCCGCAGCAGGTCATCCGCCGCACGATAGCGGGCGAGCGCGCCCGTGAGATCGCCCTGCTGGCGCAGCGCATCGGCGCCCGCCAGCAGGGCCGCGTGCTGCGCGAGCGCATGGTCCGACGTCATCGCTTCCATGGGGACGGCTCAGCGTGAGGGCGTGACGTCTTCACGCGCGCGCGTCTTGGCGGCGCGGTGGATGTGGCGATAGGTGCCGTCGAACACGGTCGCGGTCGACGACGTCCAGTGGGTGTCGGCCGACAGCGTCTCGCGGCTCGCATGGATGCGGCGCGCCTGCAATTCGCGCTCGGCCGCCTCCTCCTCGCTCATGGCGACGATCTCGAAGTCCGGCTCGGCCGGCACCACGATGATCTGCAGCATCGGCTCGCCGGGGCGGAAGATATGGGTGCGCCCCTCGGGCGGCGACTTGAAGATGAGGAAGTTCACCATCGGCCACCAGCGGCGCAGCAGCGCCGGCACCGCGATCGGCGTCGTGTCGCTGAAGTCGGTGTAGAAGCGCGGATGCGGCTCGGTGCGGATCGCCATCCCCTCGTCGACCTTGAGGTCGAGCAGAAGCTGGTAGGAGTAGTACTTTTCGCCGAAGGTGCGGAACGGCGGCCACTCGACCCCGGAGTCGGGGTTGGGCCCGAAATCGCCGTCGAGCACGAGCTTGCCGTCACGCGTCGTCACGTGCAGCTCGTTGTCGTACGGATAGAAGATCTCGATGCCGTAACTCGCGCTTTCGGAGAACGGCACGCAGTGCCACGGCTGCTCGCGCGAGCCGTCGCGGCGCGGCTCCGATTTGCCGCCCCAGCCGGGAATTTCCATCTTGGTGCGTCGCGGCGCCAGCTTCGGCCTATACAGCCGGCATTTGACCTGATGCGTCATCGTCCTTCCCCGTGCGTCCACTAACTCATCCGACCTCGATCATCTCGGCACGCGGACGGGCGGATCGCTTCCTGCGCTCGCGCGCCGAAACGATCCGCCTCTGCGTCGCCGTCACCCCATCAATAGCGATGGTGGTGATGGTGATGATGATGATGGTGCGGCAAGGCATGCCGAATGATGCGGCGAATGACCCGGTGATGATGGTGATGGTGGTGATGATGATAGAAGCGGCGATGATGGTGATGATAGCCGGCAAGCTGCGTGTTGCCGTTCACCTCGCCGACGCCCTGCTCCTGCGCCGCGCGGGCTGCGGCATCGGAGGCCCGCAGTGCCGCGACCGCGTTCGGAATCGGGTCGAGCAGTTCGGCGAATGAACGAGCGTTCATCAGGTCCGGCGTCGGCTGCGCGACCGGGGTGGCCTGCGCAGCAGAATCGAGCGCCGCCAGTCCCGATATGGCGCCGATGACGCCAACGATCTTCTTGTCCATGGGGTCCGTCCTCTGGTTTCTCCGTATGTCAGCGCCACCGGACTGCTCCGGACACGCCGGCACTTGGTCAGAACCAAGCTGCACCGGGTTGGTTCCATGGTGCGGCACGGAGCCATCCGGTGGAGAGGATCGGGTGAGGGGCGCTGAGTCGCAGCAAGAGAGATCGCCGTTAACGACTTGCGTGCGACCCACCCCCCTCCCCCTGAAGGGGGAGGGAGCGCGGGCGCCATGCGCGCGGCCTCACTGCACCTTGATGCCCGCCTCGTTGATCGCCGGCGCCCAGCGGGCGATCTCCGCCTTCTGCTTCGCGGCGAGCGCCGCCGACGTCTGCTCGTTCGCGGGCCACACCTCCTGGCCGACCGCCTTGAAGCGCTCGCGCACCTTGGCGTCGGCCAGGGCTTCGCGGATCGCCCCATTGAGCCTCGCGATGACGTCCGGCGGGGTGCCCTTGGGGGCCCAGATGCCGTGCCAGAAGCTCGCGTCGATATTGGCGATGCCGAGCTCGTCGAGCGTCGGCACCTCGGGCGCCGCCCACCAGCGCTTGGGCTGCAGCACCGCATAGGCCTTGAGCTCGCGCTGCTGCACGTAGCCGAGATAGGTCGCGGCCTGCCCGAAGGCGAAATCGATGTGGCCGCCCAGCATGTCCTGCACGAGCGGGGCGCCGCCGCGATAGGGAACGATCTGGAAGGTGACGCCGGTGCGCTTTTGGAAGATGCGGGCCGCCACGTCGGTCGGGCCGCCGACGCCGACCGTGCCCATGGTCGCCTTGCCGTCCTGCGCCTTGAGCCAGGCCATCAGCCCCTTGAGATCGTCGGCCGGCACCGCTTTCTTGGCGATGATCCAGATCGGCGTGTCGGCAATGAGCGAGACCGGCGCGAAATCGCGCACCACGTCGTAGTTGAGCTTCATGATCGACGGGTTGAACACGTGCGTCTGCACATGGCCGATGCTGAGCGTGTAGCCGTCCGGCGCCGCATGGGCGACGCGGCCGACCCCGATGCTGCCGCCGGCGCCGGTGACGTTCTCGATCACCACCGGCTGCCCGAGGGTCGCCTGCATCCGCTCGGCGAGAACGCGCGCGATGGTGTCGGTCGGCCCGCCCGCCGGATAGGGCACGATCAGAGTAATGGGCCGCGACGGATAGGTCTGCGCGGCGACGCCGGTCGCGAGCGCGATCGCGAAGCAAATGAGGGCAAGCAAATTTTTCATGGGGCCCTCCCCGCTACGGCGCGCGCGACCCCGCATAAGCCGCGATCGCCAGCATGTCGTCGACGTCGAGCTTGTCGACCACCTGGCGCATCAGCGCCGCCGAGACGCCGACGCGCTCGCCGTTCTGCATGCTCCAAAGCTGGCGCACGATGTAATCCGGATGGTGGCCCGCGATGCCGGGCACGTCCCCGAGCCCGCGCAGGTCGGGTCCGTGGCAGATTGCGCAGGGCAGCGTTTTGCCGCCGCCCGTCGCGACCAGCGCCTCGCCCTTGGCGATGCTGCCTTTCGGCACGTAGGCGACGAAGCCCGAGCGCGGATCGCGGTTGAGCACGATGTCCTCGTCCTCCGGGACCTCGATGATGCGTGCGCCGATCGGCTCGGTTCCGCCGTCCGGATGCACCAGCCGCTTGTTGCCCTTGGCGATGTAGGTCCGCGGCACCGTGCCGGTCTCGACCACGCGGATCCACGGCCGTGGCTTGAGCGCGGCGAAATACTCGGCGGCGGTGCGCACGTCCTCGTCGGTGATCGTCTTCGCCATGGCGATCATCGTGCCCGAGCCCTTGCGGTCGCCGCGCTTGTAGTCGGCCATCTGGCGGATGAAGTAGCCGGCCGGCAGCCCCGCCATGTAGGCCGACTCGTCGTGGCCGGTGCCGGTCGGCAGATGGCACGACGCGCAGGCGCGCACGTTGCGCGCCTTGTCGCCGCGCGCCACCACCGGCGGCATCGGCTGATGCAGGCTCGGGTACCAGTCCGGCGGGTTGAACAGGTCGTCGATCTGTGCGCGCGTGAGCGAAAGCGCGCTGCCCGGCGCCGTCTTCGGCTGGCCGTCGTCGCGCGACGGCGGCTGCACCTTGTCGGTGACCGGAAAGGCCCAGTCGGGCCGCTCGGCGGCGAGCGCCGCGAGAGGCACGAGCACGATCAGCAGCAAGCCGATGAACAGCTTCACCTGTCCCTCCCGCGGGCGGGGCTTCCGGACCCGTCGTCCGCCGCCTGTGCGCCGATCATGGTCCGCCGGGCGCGCACTGGCAATCGGCCGCGATTTCACGTGCCGTACGTGTATTGAAAGCCGCTTTACCTCCGGTCGAATGATCGAAATAATGACCGTTGGGTTGTCAGCCCTGGGAGGGACATGATGCCGACACCGGCCAAAACGTCAGCGAAGCCCGCCGCGGCAACAAACCCGGCGCCCAAGATCGGGGCGCCGGCGCCCACGGACAATTTCTATCTCGGCCAGATCGAAGCCTTCGCGTTCAATTTCGCGCCGACCGGGTGGCTGCCGTGCGACGGCCGGACGCTGCCGATCATGCAGAACCAGGCGCTGTTCTCGCTGCTCGGGACGACCTACGGCGGCGACGGCCTGCACACATTCGGGCTGCCCAAGCTTGCGCCGATCGCCCCGCCCGGCCCGCAATTCTTCATCGCGGCGTCGCAGACGATCTTTCCGTACCCCTCACGCTAGACCAGTTCGGCGGAGCCTCAGCGATGCCACCCAGCAAAAGCGCCTCGGTGAAGAACGCGAAGGCGAAATCGAAAAAGCCGGCAGTCAAGGCCGTCGCCAAGCGCGTGCGCGCGAGCAAGCCGGCGAAGGCGAAGGCCTCGCCACGCCTGCGTCAGGCCAACCCGGCCGCGGCACCATCCGGCCCCTATCTCGGCCAGATCGCATCGCTCCCCTTCGACTTCGCCCCGCAGGGCTGGGCGGCGTGCAAGGGCCAGATCATGCCGATCAGGCAGAACGTCGCGCTGTTTCAGCTCATCCGCACGACCTACGGCGGCAACGGCGCCGTCACCTTCATGCTTCCCAACCTGCCGCCGCGCAGCCCGAGCGGGCCGTGGTATTACATCGCGATCGAGGGCGTGGTCCCGTCCTGACGCGCGCGGCCATCGATCCTTAACCCGTCATTAACCGTCCTGAACCGAGGTTTGCGCGGCGCGAGTTTCAGCCGATCAAAAGTGATTCGCGCGTTGATCGCCCCTGCACTCGGAAGCTCATGCGCCCATTCATCGCCTTCATCCGCAAGCAGACCGATTGCGGTTTCCGCGTCACTTTTCCCGATCTGCCCGAGTGCACGTCGAGCGGCACCACCATCGGGGAGGCGCGCCGCAATGCCGAGTTCGCGCTAACGCTGCATTGCCGGCTCCTGCGGCGCACCGGCGCGCCGATGCCGAGCCCGTCCTACATGCATCAGATCGCCTGGACGCAGGAGCGCATCCTCGACGGCCTGGTCGTGCTGATCGCGCCGCCGGAAGCCGCGTAGGGAAAATCCCTCAAACCAAGTCCGTCATCCTGAGGTGCGAGCGAAGCGAGCCTCGAAGGATGATCGGCTGAGGCCGTGAAACAACGAGCAAGTGGCGCCGCATCGGCCGTCACCCTTCGAGGGCCTCGCTTCGCTCGGCCGCCTCAGGGTGACGGAGTGGTTCTTATGCTCTAAATATTCCGCCCGGCTTTGCGCCAATAAGGCTCGCGCAGCACGCGCTTGAAGATCTTTCCCGAATCTTCGCGCGGCAATGATGACTTGATCTCGAAGTATTTCGGCACCTTGTAGCTGGCGAGCCTGGCTTTCAGGGCGGCGCGGATCGCGTCGAGGTCGGGCTCGGTGCCGGGCGCAGGCTGAATGAGCGCCATCAGCGCCTCGCCGAACTCCGCGTCGGGAACGCCGAACACCGCGCAATCGTGAACGCCGGGCAGCGAATGCAGCGCCGCCTCGATTTCCGCCGGGTAGATGTTGACGCCGCCGGAGATCACCATGTCGCGCTTGCGATCCGACAGGAAGACGAAACCGTCCCGATCGATATAGCCGACGTCGCCGCTGGTGATGAAGCCGTCGCGCTCGATCTCGCGGCGGCGCTCGGGCAGGTTCTGATAGGCGAACTCGGGATAGGCGAGCGCGCGGCTGAAGATCTCGCCGACTTCTCCGGCCGCAAGCCATCCGGACTTGTCGTCGAAGAATTTCAGCTCGCACCCGTCGAAGACGCGCCCGACCGTTCCGGGCTTGCGGCGCGCATCGTCCGGCGTCGCGAAGGTCACGACGCCGGCCTCCGTGCTGCCGTAGAACTCGTAGATCACCGGCCCCCACCAATCGATCATCTGCCGCTTGATCTCGGGCGGACAGGGCGCCGCCGCATGGATGACGTGGCGCAGCGAGGACAGGTCGTATCTGGCGCGGACCACCGCGGGCAGCCGCAACAGCCGCACGAACATCGTGGGCACCATCAGGACGCAGTCGATCCGCTCGCTGTCGATCAGAGCGAGCAGGCTTTCGGCGTCGAACCTGGGCATCAGCACGAGCACGCTTGCGACACGCCCGGCGCGAACCGCATAAGCGTTCGGCGCCGAGTGATAGAGCGGGCCCGGCAGCAGCGCGCGAACGCCCGAGCGCAGACCGTAGACCGTCTCGCGCACCCACGCATTCCGGGCCGCCTCCTCCACCGTCGGCGGATTTCGCCGCACGCCTTTCGGCCGCCCGGTCGTGCCGGAGGTGTAGATCATGCTCGCCGGCGCCGGCTGGGCCGCACCCTCAAAGGGCCGCTGGATGCTCAGCCACGCTTCGAAATCCTCGGCGGCTGGCACGGCCGCGGTCGCGGCTTCCGGGTAGGCTGACGCGATCTCCGCAGGAACCCCGACACTGAGCCGGCGAACGCCGGCATCGACCGCGGCGCCGAGCGCGGCCAGCAGATCGGCGTGACCGATCAGGACGCGCGCGCCGGCATCACCGACCACATAGGCGACCTCGTCGGGGGTGGAGTGCCAGTTGATCGGGACCGCATAGCCGCCGAGCATGGTCACCCCGTAGGTGATCTCCACGAATGCGATGTCGTTGCGCATGAGAATGCACACGCTGTCGCCCGGACGGAGTCCCAGCCGGTGCAATCCCCCCGCGATGGCGCGCGCCCGCGCCTCGACCACGTCGAGCGCACGCGAGCGCGCTCCGCTGACAATGCCGGTCGACTGGCCCATCCGGTGTCGGCCTCTTGCGCCGGGCTGCGTTGCCGTGCCGGCGACTATAGAGCGTCATTGCGAGCGAAGCGAAGCAATGTCGCCTTAAAGACCGCTAGTGCCGTGAGCCCGAAGTGGAATATGCTCCGATGGCTGCGAACGGGAGGCGATGTCCGTGAAGCTGCTCTGGTTCCACCTGATGCCCTATACCGAGCTGCCCGCCGATTTCCGCGACAAGCATCCGTCGGTCTGGGTCGACATCCATTCCTCGTTGTTCGATCCGAAGCGCGCCCACCTGATGTACAACGACTTCATGGACGAGCTCGAATACGCGGCGGAATGCGGGTTCGACGCCGTGTGCGTCAACGAGCACCACTCGAACGGCTACGGGCTGATGCCGTCGCCGAATCTCATTGCGACGGCGCTGGCACGGCGCACGACCGACACCGCGATCTGCGTGCTCGGCAATTCGCTCGCCCTCTACAACCCGCCGACCCGCGTCGCCGAAGAGTTCGCGATGATCGACTGCATCTCGGGTGGTCGCCTGATCGCGGGCTTCCCGGTCGGCACCCCGATGGATACCTGCTTCGCCTATGGCCAGAACCCGAGCATGCTGCGCGAGCGCTATCTCGAGGCGCACGACCTCGTCATGCGCGCGTGGACCGAGCGCGATACGTTCGCGTTCAATGGCCGCTTCAATCAGCAGCGCTATGTCAACATCTGGCCGCGGCCGATCCAGACGCCGCATCCGCCGGTGTGGATTCCGGGCGGCGGCTCGGTCGAGACGTGGCAATGGTGCGCCGCCAAGGACTACGTCTACTGCTATCTCTCCTACTACGGCTACAAGGCGGGCCGCGCCACCATGGAGGGTTTCTGGAACGAGATGGCGCGGCTCGGCAAGGACCGTAATCCGTACCGCGCGGGCTTTTTGCAGTTCGTCGGCGTTGCCGAGAGCCGCGCCCAGGCAATGGAGCTCTACGCCGAGGCGGCGGAATATTTCTACGGCCGCTGCCTGCACGTCGGGGGACATTTCTCGCAGCCGCCGGGCTATACGAGCGAGGCGACGCAGCGCGCCGGCATCGAAAGCCAGGTGGCGCGCGCCGCCGGGACGGCGCCGCCGCGTTACGAGGACAAGTTCAAGCTGCTCGCGCGCGAGATGAACGACATCGTCGAGCGCGGCTACGTCATCATCGGCTCGCCCGACGAGGTCGCCGAACAGCTGCGCGAGGTCGCTGTCGACCTCAACGTCGGCCACCTGATGCTGCTCATGCAGTTCGGCAACATGGGCAAGGAGCTCACCCGCTACAACACCAAGCTCTTCGCCGAGCGCGTGCTGCCGCAGATGCGGGATCTGTTCGCCGGCTGGGAGGACCGCTGGTGGCCGCGACCGATGCCGGCCGACGCGCGCGCAGCGGTGGCGCCATTGCGTCCGCAGGTCACCGCCGCGGAGTGACCGCCCCCCACACCACGAGCGTCGAGATCAACGGCTTCTCGTGCCGCGTCTGGCGCATGGGCAGCGGGCCGAAGCTCGGCTTCATTGCCGGCTTCGGCGGCCTGCCGCGCTCGATTCCGTTTCTCGACCGCTTGGCCGCGCGCCGCACCGTCATCGTGCCCTCGCTCCCGGGCTTTCCGGGCGCGCTCGGGCACAATGTGCTCGACAATCATCTCGACTGGGTGCTGGCGGTGCGCCAACTGCTCGTCGCGTCGGAGCTCGATAGCGCCGACCTTGCCGGCAGCTCGATCGGCGCGTCGTTCGCGGCCGAGGTGGCGGCGATCTGGCCGAACGCGGTGCGCAGGCTCGCGCTGATCGCGCCGTTCGGCCTGTTCGACGAAAAGGACCCGCCGACCGATCCCTGGGCGCAGCGCGGCGACGCCGTGCCGGCGCTGATGTGCGCCGAGCCGAAGAACTGGGCACGCCTCAAGGAGCCGCCGGCCGGCGCGAACTCGCCCGATTGGCCGATCGAGCAGGTGCGCGCCAACGAGGCCGCGGCGCGCGCCTTCTGGCCGCTCGGGAACACGCGCCTGGAGAAGCGCCTGCCGTTGATCACGGCGCCGACGCTGCTGCTCTGGGGCGAGCAGGATCGCATCATGCCGCGGAGCTACGCCGCCCGGATCGCCGGCGCCATCAAGGGCAAGACGAAGACGGCCGTCATCCCGGCGGCCGGCCATCTCGCCGAGCTCGACCAGCCCGACGCCGTCGCGGCCGCCCTCCTCGACTGGGTGGACGAGACCTAGCTCCGCTCCGTCGACATCGCGGCTTTCCGGATTACCACACGCATGAGATGGCGAGACTGCCTCGTTTCCGTCGATCGCGACAACCGCCCCGTCCCCGCGCAATTGCAGTTAACCCTCGACAACAGCGTCGAGCAGCAGCTACGCTGAGTGCTTCCTCGAGCTGTAGTAGGTCGCAGACCGCCAAGTCGACGCATGCCACCGTCTTTTCTTTGTCTTTTCTTGGGGGCGCAATGCGGAAGTTCCTGCTCCTGCTGATCAAGCCGTCGCATTACGACGACGACGGTTACGTGATCCGGTGGTGGCGCACGATGATTCCGTCCAATTCGCTCGCCGCCATTTACGGCATCGCGGCGGATTGTGCGGAGCGGCGCGTCCTCGGCCCGGACGTCGACATCGAGATCGAGGTGATCGACGAGACGAACACCCGGGTCGATGTGCCGGCGCTCATCACCCGCTTCCGCGGTCACGATGGCTTTGGCCTGGTCGCCCTCGTCGGCGTCCAGTCGAACCAATATCCGCGCGCCCTCGACATTGCGCGGCCGTTCCGGGCTGCCGGAGTTCAGGTCGCAATCGGCGGCTTCCACGTGTCGGGATGCCTGTCGATGCTCGACGGTCGGGCGGTCGACCTCGACGCTTGTCGGGACATGGGCGTCGCCATGTTCGCGGGTGAAGCCGAGGGCCGGCTCGATATAATGCTGCGCGACGCCGCCGACGGCCGGCTCGCGCCGCTCTACGACTTCATCGCGGACCTGCCCGAGATGGTGGGCGCGCCCGTACCCTTCCTCCCGAAGCAGCACCTGGCGCGCACGGTCGGCATCAGCACGAGTTTTGACGCAGGTCGTGGCTGCCCATACCAGTGCTCGTTCTGCACGATCATCAACGTGCAGGGCCGCAAGTCGCGCCACCGTTCGGCGGATGATATCGAGCGTCTCGTGCGCCTCAACTGGGCGCAAGGCATCGACAGGTTTTTCATCACGGACGACAATTTTGCCCGGAACAGGGAATGGGAGGCGATTTTCGATCGCCTGATCAAACTGCGGGAGCAGGATGGGATTCCGCTCGGCATGTTGATCCAGGTCGATACGCTTTGTCACAAGATTCCGAACTTCGTCGAAAAGGCGAAACGGGCCGGCGTTACGCGGGTCTTCATCGGATTGGAGAACATCAACCCGGAAAACCTGGCGGCTGCAAAAAAGCGCCAAAACAAGATCACCGAGTATCGCAGGATGCTTCTCGCCTGGAAGCAGCAGGGCATCATGACGCTCGCCGGATATATTCTGGGCTTTCCTGCCGACACGCCGGAGACGATCAGGCGCGATATCGCAATCATCCAGAAGGAATTGCCGCTCGACATTCTCGAATTCTTCTGCCTGACGCCATTACCGGGGTCGGAGGATCACCAGATCCTGTGGCGGAACGGCACCGCAATGGATCCCGATCTCAACACGTATGACGCCGAGCACGTCTGCACGGCGCATCCCAAGATGAGCAAGCAGGAGTGGGACGCGATCTACCTGGAAGCCTGGTCGCTCTACTACACGCCGGAGCACATGACGACGCTCCTGCGTCGCGCGGCAGCGACCGGCGTGTGGATGATGAGCGTCGTAAAGCTGTTGATCACGTTTTCGGTTTCGGTTCGCGTTGAAAACGTGCATCCGCTGCAAACCGGGATTCTGCGCCTCACGCACCCCTCGGAGCGTCGATCGGGCCTCCCACGCGAGAGCGTGTGGCTGTTCTATCCGCGCTACCTTTGGCGAACGCTCGTGAAGACCAGCAAGATTGCCTGGACCGTTTTGTGGGTGCTGTCGGTTAAACGGCGTATCTTGCGCGACCCGGACCATCGCAATTACACCGACGACGCGCTGACGCCCGCGCAGGATGACGACGAGTTGAAGCTCGATCTTCTGACCAAGACCACCGGGGCCAAGGCCGCGATCGATCATCAGAACAAGGTCAAGGAGTTGACCCGTTCCGCCGCCTTCACGGGGTGAGCGGCCCCTTTGCTTCCGAAATTCGCATCGTAGATTGCATGCCCCTCGACCCCGACGCGCAGGCGCTCATCGACCTCATCCGCGCGGCCGGCCGGCCGCCGTTCGAGACGCTCACACCCGCGGAGGCGCGCGCGGCGTTCCGGGCGGGGCGCGCCGCCGTCACGCCGCCGCCGCAGGACGTCGCCGACGTGCGCGACCTCGCATGCCCGGGCCCTCTCGGCGACATTGCGCTGCGGGCCTATCGTCCGCTCGGCACCCAGGCGAGCGAGATGCTCCCGGCGCTCGTTTTCTTCCATGGCGGCGGCTGGCTGCTCGGCGATCTCGATTCGCACGACGCTGTCTGCCGCCACTACGCCAACGCGGCGCGCTGCCGCGTCGTCTCGGTCGACTACCGCATGGCGCCCGAGCACAAGTTTCCGGCGGCGGTCGACGACAGCGCGGCGGCGACGCGATGGGTCATCGGCGAGGCCGTCGCGCTCGGCATCGATCCGGCGCGCGTCGCGGTCGGCGGCGATTCCGCCGGCGGCAATCTCGCCGCCGTGCTCGCGCTCATGGCGCGCGACGGCGACCTGCCGCGGCTCGCATTCCAGATGCTCATCTATCCCGCGACCGACATGACGATGACGCTGCCGTCGTCGCGCCACGCCGATGTCGGCCTCGTGACCTCGAAGACGATGAAATGGTTCATCGACCACTACGTGCGCGGCCCGCGCGACCTCGTCGACTGGCGCGCCTCGCCGCTGCGCGCCGCCAGTCTGGCCGGCACCGCGCCCGCCCTCGTGCTCACCTGCACGTACGACCCGCTGCTCGACGAGGGCCTCGCCTACGCGCGCCGCCTCGAGCAGGACGGCGTGCGCGTGACGCATCTGCACTTCTCCGACCAGATGCATGGCTTCCTCGGCCACGGCAAGATCGTGCGGGCCGGCAATACCGCCCTCGACATGGCCGCCGCGGCGTTGCGGCGGGCACTGTGGGCAACCTGAGCCGTAGGGGCACTAGGCACTGCAGCGTGCGCAGAGCCGCGCCATCACGCCTCGCGATACCAGTCGGCCAAACTCCACAAATCATTGTCCCAGCCGGACCCAGGCGCATGGAGCCGATTGGACACGGCCGCCACCTTGGGCCGGCTGACGATCGGAATGACGACCGCGTCGTTGCACACCATGTCGTTCATGCGGATGAAGAGGGCCGCGCGCTCGATCGGATCGATCTCGTTTTCGGCCGCCTCCCACAGCCGGTCGTAGTCGCGGTTCTTCCAGCGCGTGAAGTTGCGGGCCTGCCACTTGTTCGCCTTGGACGCGATCTCGGTCGAGACGAACTGGCGCATGAAGTAGGCGGGGTCGGGAGACGTCGGGCCGTTATTGTACATCTGGAGGTCGGCGTAGAACTTCCCCGTCGTGTCGGGGTTGGCAACGTCGGACGAGAAGAAGACCGACGCCGGGATGCCCTTGAGCTCCAGCTGGATGCCGGCCTTCTGGCACGCCTGCTTGACGACGGCTTGCGTCTTCTGGCGCGGCGCGTTGATCGAGGTCTGAAAGACGAGCTCGAGCTTCTTGCCGTCCTTGGCGCGGACGCCGTCGGGCCCGCGTGCCCAGCCCGCGGCCTCCAGCACCTGGTTTGCCTTCTCGACGTTGAATTCCCACGCGGTGTTCTTCGACCGGTACCTGGCGGGATTGTTGAGGAAATTGCCGGTCGCGACGCCGAGGCGCCCGAAGATGTGCTCCTGCACCGACTGGCGATCGACCAGAAGGGTGAGGGCCCGCCGCACCGCCGGGTCCGACAGCAGAGGATGCGTGGTCTTCGCGCTCGAGCGCTCGCCGTCGACCTCGGTCCATGGATCGGTGTTGTTGAGCGCAATGTGCTCGATGGAGCCGCCTGGCGTGAACACGACGCGTCCGTGGCCGCCTTTTTCCAGACGCTTGAGGATTTCGTCCTCGACCAGCACGTTCCAGGCGTAGTCGTACTCGCCGGTCTGCAGCACCGCGCGCGCAGCCGAGACGGCGTCACCGCCGCCCTTCATCTCGATCGTGTCGAAGTATGGACGGTTCTCCCGGTGATAGGTGGGATTGAGCTCGCCCTTGATCAGGTCGCCCGGCGTGAAGGAGACAAAACGGTAGGGGCCGGTGCCGACGGGCTTGAGGTTCGCGGGCGCCTCGCGCGACCGCTCACCCTTGTAGGCCTCGAACAGATGCTTCGGGATGATCTTGCCGCGGCTGCCGACGAAGGCGTCGGCCCAGTACGGCGTCGGTTTGTCGAAGCGTACGCGCACCGTGAGCGGGTCGACCTTGTCGACGTGGACCGGCGCATAGGTCGCCATGTTCGTCGATGCGGTCGCGGGATCGGCGGCATATTCCCAGGTGAAGACGAGGTCGTCGGCGGTGAGCGGCGCGCCGTCGTGCCAGCGCACGTTCGGCTTGAGCCTCCAGGTGACCGAGCGGCCGTCGCGCGCGAGCCCGCCGTTCTCGATGTCGGGAATCTCCGCGGCGAGAATCGGCACCAGGTTGGCGTCGCCGTCCCAGGCGGCGAGCGGCTCGTAGAAGATGCGGGAACCTTCCGCGTCCTTGGTGCCGACGGCGAAATGCGGGTTGAGGAGGGTCGGCGCCTGCCACCACAAGAGCTTGAGCGCGCCGCCGCCTCCGCGCCGCGTCGCCTTGGGGTGCGACGGCGTCCCGGCGCGCGCAACGCCGGCATGATCGAGCATCCGGCTCGCAATAGGACCCGTGAGCCCGAGCGCCATCATGGCGCGCAAGAAGGCGCGGCGCGACAGGCGCCCGCGCTTCACGCTCGCCACCAGTTGGCGCAAGTGGTGCGAATCCATCGCCGTTCACCTCGCAGCCCTGGATCGGCAGCTTAGTGACTCAAGCGCCGCTTTTGAACCACGGCAGGTTCATGCGGGCCGACGATTGCGTCGTGCGGCGGCATTTGGTTTGCTGCATGGCACGAACGGGGAGGATCAGGCATGCCCGAGCCCGCGCGCGCCAAGCCGAAACCGACGCCGGAGACCCGGCATTTCTGGGACGGCACGCAAGCGGGCGAGCTGCGCTTGCAGCGCTGCGACGCCTGTGCGCATGTCTACTTTCCGCCGCGGCCGTTCTGCCCCGCCTGCGGCTCGCGCAAGGTGTCGGTCTTCAAGGCGAGCGGCAAGGGCAAGCTCTACAGCTATGTCATCAATCATCGTCCCGCCGCGCCCGGTTTCACGCCGCCCTACTCGATCGCGGTCGTCGAGCTCGACGAGGGCCCGCGCATGATGACCAATATCGTCGATTGCCCGCAGACGCCGGAGGCGCTCGCGCTCGACATGCGCCTCGAGGTCAAATTCGAGAAGCTCGACGACCACATCACCCTCCCCCTGTTTCGTCCCGCAAAGGGCTGAACGTCATGCGCCGCAACCAGGTCGCCGTGGTCGGCGCGGCCGAGACCACCGAGCTCGGCGTCATCCCGCACATGTCGCAAATCCAGCTGCACGCCGACGCGGCCTTGAATGCGATCGCCGACGCGGGTCTGAAGCTGTCCGACATCGACGGCTTCGCCACCGCGGTCGAAACCCCGCAGCAGGTCTGCGGCTATCTCGGGATCACGCCGACCTGGGTCGATGGCACCTCGGTCGGCGGCTGCTCCTTCATGCTGCACGTCCGTCATGCGGCGGCCGCGATCGAGGCCGGCCTGTGCAGGACGGTGCTGATCACCCATGCCGAGAGCGGCAAGTCGATGATCGGCAAGCCGCCGCGCGCGACGGCTCCCGACAGTCTGAACGGCCAGTTCGAAGCGCCGTTCGGGGTCGTCGGCCCGCCGAGCATGTTTCCGATACCCGTGCTGCGCTTCATGCAGACCTACGGAATCACCCACGAGCAGCTCGCCATGGTCGCGGTCGTGCAGCGCGAATGGGCGGCCAAGAACCCGCGCGCCACGATGAAGGAGCCGATCACGGTCGCGGACGTTTTGAGCTCGCGGATGATCGCCTATCCGTTCCGCCTGCTGCAATGCTGCCTCGTCACCGACGGCGGCGGCGCGCTCATCCTCACGTCGGCTGACCGCGCGAAAGATTTTCCCACCAAGCCGGTCTACATCCTCGGCACCGGCGAGAGCGTCGAAACGCCGATGGTGAGCCAGATGGCGACGTTCAACTCCTCGCGCGCCTTCAAGGTCGCGGGGCCGCTGGCGTTCCGCGAGGCCGGCATCACGCACAAGGACGTCGATCATCTCATGATCTACGACGCGTTTGCGCATCTGCCGCTCTACGGCCTTGGCGATCTCGGCTTCATGCCGCACGAAGAGACGGGCGCCTTCATCGCCGCCGGCAACACGCGCCCCGGCGGCAGGCTGCCGCTCAACACCAATGGCGGCGGCCTCTCCTACATGCATTCGGGCATGTACGGCATGTATGCGCTGCAGGAAAGCGTACGGCAGATGCGCGGCATCGCGCCCGCGCAGGTGCCGAATGCGAAGATTTCCGTCTGTCACGGCGTCGGCGGCATGTTCGCCGCCTCGGGGACGGTCATCTTCACCAACGAGCGTTGAGCGTACCTTGACCGTCATGGCCGGGCTTATCCCGGCCATCCACGTCTTGGCCGCACAGGAAAGACGTGGATGCCCGGCACAAGGCCGGGCATGACGATTGCAAACAACAGGAGGCCGCCGTGGCCAGATCGCTGCAGGACAAGGTCATCATCGTCACCGGCGCCGGCCGTGGCATCGGCCGCGCGATCGCGCTGCTGTGCGCCGCCGAGGGCGCCAAGGTCGTGGTCAACGACCCCGGCGGAGCGGTCGACGGCTCCGGCGCGGATGCCGCGCCGGCCGAAGGGGTCGTTGAGGAAATCCGCAAGGCCGGCGGCACGGCGGTCGCCGATTTCGAGACGGTGGCCGAGGCTGTTCCGGCCAGCCGGATCGTCCAGCACGCGGTCGACGCGCATGGACGGCTCGACGGCGTCGTCAACACTGCCGGCATCCTGCGCGACGCGATCTTCCACCGCATGAGCGTCGACGCCTTCGAAGCCGTCATCAAGGTGCACCTGATGGGCTCCTTCTACGTCTCGCATGCCGCCGCAAGGCTTTTTCGCGAGCAGGAAAGTGGCGCGTTCGTGCACTTCACCTCGACCTCGGGCCTGATCGGCAATTTCGGCCAGGCCAACTATGCGGCGGCCAAGCTCGGCATCGTCGGCCTGTCGAAGTCGATCGCGCTCGACATGCACCGCTTCAACGTGCGCTCGAACTGCATTTCTCCGTCCGCCTGGAGCCGCATGATCGGCACGATTCCGACGCAGACCGAGGCCGAGATGGCGCGCGTCGAGCGCCTCAAGAAGATGGGGCCGGACAAGATCGCGCCGGTGGCGGCCTTCCTGCTCGCCGATGCCGCCAAGGACGTGACCGGGCAGATCTTCGCGGTGCGGATGAACGAGATCTTCCTGATGAGCCAGTCGCGCCCGCTGCGCTCGGTGCATCGTGGCGAGGGCTGGACGCCGCAGACCATCGCCGAGCACGCGATGCCGGCGCTGCAGCCCTGCTTCTACGGGTTGGATCGCACCGCCGACGTCTTCAGCTGGGATCCGATCTAGCGGAATGGCTTAAATTCGACCCGTCATCCTGAGGCGCGAGCGAAGCGAGCCTCGAAGGATGATCGGCCGACGCGGTGCAACAAACGAGCATGTGGTGCCGCATTGGCCGTCGCCCTTCGAGGGCAATTTCTGACTCCATGCGCCTCCACGGGCCTCCATGCGCATCACCATAACACATTGATTGTCCTGGCAATATCGACATGCGACCCTACATGTCTCTACAGCCACCTACACCCACAGACTGGATAGAGACTGGACAGCATGGCTCGCCGACCTCGCGCATCGCGCCTCGAACATCGTAGCAACCGCCTCAAGCTTCCGATCCGCAACCGGCCATATGACTGGACCGCGCTCGCGCCCGGCATCGGCTTGGCTTACGGCCGCCGCAAAGGCGCGGGCAGTTGGGTATTGCGCATTGCCGATGGCAGGGGCGGCTACGCGACATCCACCATCGGCATCGCCGACGACTACGAGGACGCGGGCAATGGCGAGAACGGTGCGCTCGATTTCTGGCAGGCGCAACGCCTTGCGTTGAAGCTCGCCCGTGGCCAGGACGACACCGCCACCGGCGTAGCCAAGGCGCCGCCGACGTTCGACTCCGCACTCGACGACTATGAAACGGAATTGAAAGCCACCGGGCGCTCTCCCCACAACGCGACGCGTGTGCGTCCCCATGCGACGCCGAGCCTGCTCGCCAAGCCGCTCGAACTGCTCACCGGCGACGTGCTGATCCATTGGCGCAACCGCTTGATCGAGGATGGCCTCTCGCGCGCCAACATCACGCGCACGTTCAAATGCGCAAAAGCCGCGTTGGCGCTGTGCGCACGGCGCGACAAGCGCATCAGTGTCGAGCGGCAGCAGGAATGGCGCGACGCGCTCGCGGCGCTCCCGCCAGGCGACGAGGACGAGGATGCACCACGCGCAGTGCCGACCGACGCCGAGGTGGTGGCGCTGATCGGAGCGGCCCACCGCCTCGCCCCCGCTCTTGGTGCACTGGTCGAAATGCTTGCCTGCACCGGCACCCGTTATTCGCAGGCGGTGAAGATCAAGATCGCCGACTTGGACGCCGACGATGATGAGCCGAGCGTTTTCATGCCCGCGAGCCGCAAGGGCCATCGGCGCAAGGTGCTCACGGGGCGCGCCGTTCCCATCCCGATGAGCCTCGCCGCCAAGCTCAAGCGCATGGCGGGTGGCCGGCCGGTGACCGAGCGGCTGCTGCTTATGAGCGCCGGCACGCCGTGGCCGCTCAAGACCCCGAACTGGTCGGAACTGCACGGGCCGTTCGCCACCGTCGCCGCCGAGATTGGACGCCCCGACATCACGCCGTACAGCCTGCGGCATTGGTCGATCATTCGCGACATCGTGTCCGGCCATTCGCTGCAACAGATCGCGGAGAAGCACGACACCTCGCCGGCCATCATCTCGCGGCATTACGCACGCGAGATTGCCAAGCGTTCGAGCGAGGCGGCGAAGCTCGCTCGCGCGACGTTGTTCGATCCGGCTGCGCAGCCGGCGCCACAGCCGGCCACTGACAACGTTGTCCCGTATTCGCGCGCCGGCTGACGCCCATGGCACGGCGCCCACCACCGATGCGGTTTCTGGTCGGCAAGAGGGGCCGCTACGGGATGACGTACTACGTCGAGGACCCCAATGCGCCGTTGGTCCCGACGCGCAAGCCGCAGCCGCGCAAGACCGGAAAGCCGCGCGGCCGGCCGCGTGCCCTGTCGCCAACAAAGACCGAACACGTGAGGGCGCTTGCGCGCTGGCTGCTCGGCTCGAACCCGCGCCGGTACAAGAGCATCAATGCGCTGGCGCGGGATGTACACGCGGACGCGGTCAAGGCAGGCATCGAGGTGGGCATCGACAGCGTGCGGCGCATCATCAAAGATATTTTTCCGCAAAAATGAATTTTGCCACGCGCTGATTTTTGCCGGCCGTATTCCAAGCGCCTCTGTCCTCGCACATCGCCAGCCACGCGAGGACAGACCAATGGTCCGCCGCTTCGATCCCGTCACCAACGCACGCGACCGCATGGACCACCTGCGCGCCAGCACCGCACACAACATCGGCAAGCACAGCGGCGCCGAAGCTGATCCCGACAAGACCGGGCCGCCAGATCCCGATGCCTACTCGATTGCGGAATTCTGTGAGCGCCACCGCATCAGCATCGCGCTTTTCTACAAGCTCAAGACGCAGGGCTTGGCGCCCCCGACCTTCAAGGTTGGCGCCCGCACGCTGATCAGCGTCGAAGCCGCAGCAGCATGGCGCCGCGAGCGCGAAGCCGCGACCGCCGCCGCAGCGACGACCACCGCAGCCTGAAAACGAAACGGCGGCCCGGTTGGCCGCCGTCCGCATTTCAAAACCTACCGGGCTATCGGTGGTCGCTCGCAACGTCCGCCATATGCCCGGTCCCAAGCCGCTCCGCAAGAGCGAACGAAGACCGGCACCATGACCGCCCTCGCGATCCGCATCGGCCAACTGCTGCGCCTGCTGCTCGGCACCGACAAGGCGGGCGAGATTGTCGCGACCGTGGCCGCGCTCAAGCGCACGTTGACGGCCGCCGGGGTCGATCACCACAAGCTTGCCGAAACGGTCGAGCGTGGGCTGGCGCTGCCGTCCGTGCCTGACCTCGATGCCGACTGGCGGGCGCTTGCGAAGTGGTGCAGCGCCCACGACGACCTGTTGAGCGACAAGGAGAGCGCGTTCATCGACAACCTGTGCACCTACCGCAAGCGGCCCTCCGAGGCGCAGGTGCAGTGGTTGCGCGACATCGCCGCGCGGCTGCGCGAAGGGGCGCCGCGATGAGCAACGCGCATCAGATCGCTCTCGCGCTCGGCGGTCGGCGCATGCAGCGGCTCGCGGATGGCGCCTATCTCGTACCGTGTCCGGTGCGCTCGCACGGCAAGGGGCGCGGTGATCGCTCGCCCTCCCTGCGCGTCGGCGACGGCGCCACCCGCGTGCTGGTGCATTGCTTCGCGGGCTGCGATCCGCGTGACGTACTCGACGCCCTGCGGCGGCGCGGGCTGCTCGATGGTCCTGCAACCAATGATGCGCAAAACGACGCCGCAGCGCCCGATCCCGATGCCTATGCGCGCGTCCAGCACCGCAAGGCCGCGTGGCTCTGGTCGCGGCGCGTGCCGATCACCGGCACGCCGGCCGAAACCTATCTGCACTCCCGCGGCATCACGTGCCCGTCGCCGCCGACGCTCGCGTACTTGCCGCCCGCCAAGCCCGGGCATCATCCGGCGCTGGTCGCGGCATTCGCGATCACCGGCGAGACCGAGCCCGGCCTGCTCGCGGCGCCGCGCAACGTCACGAGCGTGCACCTCACGCTGTTGCGCACGGACGGCAGCGGCAAGGCGAACGTGCGGCAAGCCAAGCTGATGGTCGGCAGCCCCGGCCCGCTGCCCATCGTGATCGCGCCGGTCAACGACCTCGGCGGCCTCGCGATTACCGAGGGCATTGAGGATGGGCTGACCGCGCATCACGCGACCGGGCTCGGCGCGTGGGCGGCCGGTGCAGCGGGACGCATGCCCGGCCTTGCTTATGCGATCCCGAGCTACGTCGAGGCCGTGACGATCTACGCGCACGCCGACAAGGCGGGCCAGGACGGCGCCCGTGGGCTCGCCGAGCGGCTGGAACGAAAGGGCATCGACGTTTTCATCGAGGGCCTGACATGAAGCGCGACGACGTGAATGACACCCTGCGCGATGAAGGCGCCGAAGCCGTCCGTGCGCGGCACGATCGGGCGCACCGTTTCAACAGCGGCAGCACGGCCAAGGCCAAGCCGCGCTTCAAGCTCAAGGCGTTCAAGATCATCGCGCTGTCCACCACGCCGAACTATCTCGTGAAGGGCATCGTCCCGCGCGGCGGCATCGTCGTGGTGTGGGGGCCGCCGAAGTGCGGCAAGAGCTTCTGGACGTTTGACCTGGTGATGCATGTCGCTCTCGGCTGGCGCTATCGCGGCCGCCGCGTGCGGCAGGGCGCCGTCGTCTACTGCGCGCTCGAGGGCGCCCACGGCTTCCGCGCGCGCGTCGAGGCGTGGCGCCGCCGGCACCTTGCCGACCATGGCGGCGACGTGCCGTTTTTCCTGCTCGACGTGCCGCTCGACCTCGTTGCTGATCGCGATGCACTGATCGCCGCCATCGCGGCGCAGCTTGGCGCAACTGCGACAGATGGCGCAGTTGGTTCCAAGTGCCCGGTCGCCATCGTGATCGACACGCTCAACCGTGCGCTCATCGGCGACGAGAACAAGAGCGACGACATGGCGCGCTTCATCCGTGCGGCCGACCTCATCCGCGAGACGTTCGGCTGCGTCGTCATCGTCGTCCACCACTGCGGTATCGCCAACAACCGCCCGCGCGGGCACACGAGCCTGTCAGGCGCCGACGACGCGCAGATCGCCATCGCACGCGACGCGGACGGCATCATCACCACCACGGTCGAGCATATGAAGGACGGCGACGCGAGCGCGCCGATGGCGAGCTGCTTGGAGCGCGTCGAGCTTGGCGAAGACGACGACGGCGACCCGATCACCTCATGCATCGTCGTACCGCTCGATGACGAAAATGTCCCGGCTGCGAAGGGGCCGAAATTGCCGCCCGGGACAAAACTCGCGCTCGATCACCTGCGTGAGCTTATTGCGGAGGAAGGTCAGACGGTTACGAGCAACCGAATTCCGAGCGGGACAAAAACGGTTTCGGCGAACTTGTGGCGCGAGACGTTCTTCGCGGCGCTGCTCGACGAGAAGCGGGACACGAAAAAGAAGGCATTCGCGCGGGCCGTCGAGCGGCTGCAAGAGCTTCATATCATTGGCGTTTGGTCCGACAAGGTGTGGCTGACGGGACATGCGGGACAAGCCGGGACAAATTGAAAATGTCCCGGTGAACGCTGCCGGGACGGGACAAACGGGACACACACCTTATGGTGTGTCCCGTTGTCCCGGCCGTTTGTCCCCGACCGAGCGGCGTCGTGCGCAGCAGGCGCGGTGGCGTGACCAGAAGCGCCGGCAGCGCAAGCGGGAGCGCGACGGAGAGGGCGTGGCACCGGTCCGCTACACGGTCGGGCGGGTCAACAAGCTCGTCCGTCTCGGTTGTCTTCCCGACCGTGACACCTACACGAACGACGATATCGCCCGCGCCTTTGAGAAGCTGATCGACGCCGCCGAGTGAAAAGAAAATGTCCACGGCGGACATCGGCCCTGGCAAGGCCATGCAATGCTCCCTGCCATGACAGTGCCTATCCCCCTCCGCGCCTCGTATGACGAAGCCGCGCGCCTCGAGCGCCGCTCCTGGCACCGCGCTATTGCCGCCTCCGCGCTCGGCGCCGTGCAGCACGGCGACCCGGCCCGTATCCTCAAGGGCGCGTGGCCGCGCGATGAGCGGGCAGCGACGATCTTGCGCAGCGCGACGGCGCCGGCTGACACCACGAGCGCGGCAGCGTTGGCGCCCGACCTCGTGGACGCCTTCCGCAGCCTTGCGCCGGGCTCGGCGGCGTTGAGGCTGTTCGAGGCAGGCTTGAAGATCGAGTTGACCGGCGTCCACAGCGTGAAGCTTCCCGACGTTGCAAGCTGGCCGCCGCAACCGATCTTCGTTGCCGAGGGCGCGCCCGCACCGAACCTGCAATGGGGCTTCACCGGGACCGTCATCGGCCCGACGCGCAAAATTCTGGTGATCGCCGCCACCTCGGGCGAGCTCGAAAACGCCACGCCGGAAACCGCGAGCGCGGTGATCGGCCGCGTGCTGGCCGACGCCACGACCAAGAGCTTGGACACCATCGCGTTCGGCACGCAGGCGGACGACGGCGTGACCCCGGCCGGCCTGCTGCATGGCGCGACGCCGATCACGGCCGCAACAGCCGGCGTCGATGCAATGTCGGAAGACCTCGGCGCGCTCACCGGCGCCATCGGCGCGGCCGGCATTGACGCCACCGGTTCGGTGTTCGTCGCCGGCCCGCGCGAGGCGACCATCATGCGGGTGAAGGTCGGCCCACGGTTCGACAGCCCGATACTGACGACGCTCGGCTTGCCGGCCAAGACCGTCGCGTGCTTTGCGCCGGCTGCGCTCGCGTCGGGCTATCGCGACGCCCCGCAGATCGAGACGAGCCGCGAGGCCAGCTATCACGAGGAAAGCAGCCCGGCGCAGATCGTCGCGCCCGGCGGCGCGGTCGCCGCGCCGGTGCGCTCGGTGTTTCAGACGAACGTGATCGCGATCAGGGTCAGGGCGCGAGCCGCGTGGGCCGTCGCGCAGGGCGGCGCGCAGGTCGTCGCGAACGTCAACTGGTGAGGTGATGGGATGAGCGCATACACCGACGAGGAACGCGAGCGCATCATGCGCGAGGCACGCGCGAACATCGAGCGTGACTTCGGAAAGCCACCGGAAACTGGTGGTTTTCCGCCCGCAGCCACGCCGACTGGCTGGCGCGCCAGTGCAGGTGAGACGCTCGCCACCAGCGGCCATGCGATCGGCCAGCGGCTCGGCCTTCATGCGCCTGTGGGTGAGCCGCAGCCCGAACCGCCGAGGCGCACGCTCGACGCCGAAGAGGCCGATGCAATGATCGCGTTGCGCATCGGCGAGGCCATCGGCGCCGAGCGCGAACACCTGCGCGAACTGCTGGTTGGGCTCGTCGCCGCAATTCGCGATGAAGCAGACGCGGCGCTCGCCGAAATGAAGGCGATCAGCGCGTCGCGCGAGACGCGCGTCGTCGCTTTGTGCGAGCAACTGCATGCACTGCGCGTCGAGAACGCCAACGCGCGTGCCGACATTGCCGAATTGCGCATGGCCCTGCGCAGCGTGGGCGCCGAAAGGACGCTCGATCTGCCGAACCCGCTCTCTCGCCGAATACAGGTCAATTGAGCGCAGTCAGTGAGCCGTAACGAAAGTGACGGGGCCGCGCCTACAGGGCTATCGCCAGCCGCTGCCGTTCGTTCAAAAATTGCTTGCGGGCGGTGTCGTCAGTCCAATTGATCAACGTGGACTCGCCGCCAAGCATCTTCTTCGCGTACTCAATTGCTTCGCCGCCGTCGTCCTCACGTATGCGATAGATGGAGTAGGTCCGCGCGTCAGCGTCAGCCTGTTTGATGTCTGTGTACATATAGGCCATCCAGCCAGCGCGCTCACGAATCATCTTGGGGCGCTTCATCGTGAGATCAATTGCCTCGTATACGTACAGATGCCCGTTCTTTTGGCTGAAAGACGGCTTGTGAACTACATGCTTCCCCTGAATTGGGGCTTCCCGTCTGATCGGGTGCCGTGCGTCAAACTTTGGCGCGTTGCTCAAGATATTGAGACCTTGGAGGGCCTGCGAAATTTCCGAGCCCAATCCGCGTGTCTCGTCTTCTTCTTCACCAAGTTCGAATGCTTGCATCACAGGGCCGTCAGAGACCAACAGCGAATACAGGAACGCGCACACGGCCTCCACGGAGTCGGAGCCAGTGTCCGTCGTCTCACCGCCCTCCGTCACAAAGTAGTTCGGAGTGGTGGCTCCAAGAATGGCGTCCACGCGGCCGTGCTCGATCTGTGATCGCCAATACGCGAGCCACTGTAGATACACATCGGGATAGCGGAATCGCTGACCGAGCAGCCTTCGGTCGAGTTCGCCGGTGTCCCTCTCGCCAGCGAATCTGGCGGCGAACGTCTTGCCATCGGTCACAATGACCCCAACATTCCGCGTCTCATTGCGGATCGGGTCTTCGACGTTCTTTGCAATCCAATAGCGCACGCTCATGGCAGTCACCTACGGCGGCGGCCCTGGCGGAAGTTTGGCGAAAGCCGCTTTATTATTGGTTACTACCACATCTATGGTGTCGCGACGCTGACGCAAGAAGTCATAGATCGGGCCGCGACTTGCGGCCGGAATTCCGACATCGCAGGCCGCCTCCACCGCCCCGTCCAGGAAGTAGTCCGGCAGCGCCTTCACCCTTGCGCATCCGAGGGCAAACCCATGCCACGTATCGAGCGCCGCAGCCAAGCAGTGACCGCCAATTGCGGGAATTCCTTTGGTCGCGCTCAACCGAGCGCCGATGTCCCCCGACGGGGTCATGAATGCGTGACTATGGTCAAAAATCGTCACTTCGCCGGACTGTGTGTTGTGTGAAATGTTGTTCGCGTGCCGATCACCATTCATGACCAAGATGTCGAACAGAACCACCGCCCATGATAGCTCGGGAAACGCTCCCACCACAACAGTCGGGTTGATCGGGGGGAGAGCTTGGCCCGCAGTGTTGAAGTCGAGGGAGCAGAAATACGTGTCGCCGTTCTTTTGAAGGAGTGCTCCGGGCGGACATGGGAGGAGCAGCGTCCTCGCGATCATGCTGCAAGCAATCTCATTGCCGACAATGTACGGCTGCTGCGGCGTGGCCTTCTTTGCCACAGCAGACATCGCGACGTAGACCGAGCCAGTCGCGCCCTGACCGACCGGTGCTCCCCACGCCCAAACCTTGTACCTACTTGCTGGCAAGAACTCCCCCGAGCGGCCGACATCCTGAAACAACTCTTACGCGAGCACAATAGGGGGATACCTCACGAAAGCCGCGCGGCGCAACTCGTAGGTGACACGCGGACTTGCGACCATCCGCCTCACGTCTCGACCGGCTGCGCGATCAGCCGCGAGCGGTGCGCCTCGTCTATCTCGAACACATCGATGGCGGCCATGGGCAGCTTGCCCTTCATGCGCGAGACGTCGTTTTCAAGACAACGTCTTGTCCGCGAGCCTCGGCATAGAAGACCGCACTGCCTTGCAGTTCCGGCTGCATCATCGACCAGTTGATATCGATCGGATTGGCGACGACCCTTCTGGCCTCGCGGCTCACGACCTTGAATGCTTCCGTTGTTCCTGTGCCCACATTCCAGGGGAATGCCTGCGTGATGACGAAGAAGCAGTCGCCGACATTCAAGTCGCCGATGCTTCCGGTAAACGTGCGCTCATTGCTTGTCATGTCTCACCCTCGCGGCCCATCGTAGCGCCGGATCACGTGGCACGCTTGGCGCAGGAAGATGCGCTTGTCCGGGTACTTCTTCACAGCGGCCTCAAACGCCGCCTGCGCGGGCGCCAGATCGGCAAGGCGGCCGAGCACCTCGACAAGGTTGTCGCTCGCGTCGAACACGTCAAGCGTATAGCGCAGGTGCTCGACCGCCTCGCGCCGCTCGAACACGACGCGCCGACCCCTGATGATGCGCGTTTCGTCTATCAGCTCATCCGAAGTTTTCGCCCGGAACCCGGTTCCACCCGAGCCGCAACGAGTTTATCGCGGGAAATTTTTTTCCACAAAATGTCGAAACTTGCGGGAGCTGGAATTGAGGGGCGCGGGCGCCGCGCCAAAATGACCGCGCCGAAATTTCACCCCGCCCCCCGCCGTTCACGTCCAGACCGCCGGGGTCGCTTGCCGAAAGGCTATGCCGACAAGGCTACCCCCACTGACCGCCCGTCGATGATCGTCAATTGTCGTCCGGCCTTTCGGGAGCAAGGCACGTTGAAAAGTAAGCGCCGTACTCGAGCGACTGCGGATCGGGGTAGAAGCAGCTTGCCAACCGCAGGCAATGCTGTTCGTCGAGCCGCCGCTCAACGAGTATCGACTCAACCGACAGCATCCGAGCAGGCGTTTTTACTTTCTCATTCAACCGCGCAATGCTCGCTTGGCTGAATTCCGAGAATTCTTTCCTGGCGCATTCGACCTGCGCGGCCTGCGCGGCCGTAGGCGTTGTCGGCGCTTTCGCCGTGACTGTCTGCCCCGAAGGCCAATATTCGAAGGCAGCAATGCCGAGGGCAGCAGCCAAGGCGAGAACGGACGCTTCTTTGATGCCGATCTTCATCGCAGCGTGGCTTGTTACGCCATGTGGTTCGACGTCACCGACCTTGCCGAATTGTCAGGATCAATAGGGTCAGATGCTCTCGCGCCTTCTGCCGGTTCTCATTTATCACGCGGTCAACGGCATCCACGTTGCGAATGGTACCAAGCAGGAAACGGCGCAGATCGCTTTCGATGCTCGCGCAGAAAGCAAACGCCGCAGTGACGATCGTTTCGACAGGCTCGCCGGAACGGGCGAGCTTGGTTGCGTAGTCCTCGGTGCAATACTTGAATGCCAGGATGAATTTGGTGCCTTCCGGCTCGGCGCTTGCCGAGGTGATGGTCACAAGCAGGGCCACTGCTGCGCAAGCAATGAGGCGCATCGGTTTCTCCCGTGTACTGGTTTGCAGCATAGCACGGGTCACAATGCCATCTTTCAACGCGCCGCCGCGCTCGCCCTGCGCGCTCGTTCGCGCCGGGCTGCCGCGCAGCGGGCGCGCTACGGGCCACTGCTGCGCCAGCGCGAGGCCGGCGCGAAATGGTCGGGGCGTGCCCACCAATTCGCTGACGCGTCGAGCCAATTTCACGGACTGGACAGAGACTGGATAGCGCGGCCGGCCCGTTGATGTAACATATTGATGTTGCGCGTATTTCGCGCAACTATCGCGCCCATGTCATTGCCCTTCGAGGGCCGCGCTGCGCGCGGCCGCCTCAGGGTGACGGATTTAAGTTTGAGCACACGCCTCAAAACACCGGCGTCTCGCGGTATGTCCCCCACACGGTCTTGAGCTTCTCGACGA
>Ga0126371_10000307_pt1 | contig 39619 bp, 26 predicted proteins | sample PanSoiMetaPlot_4_FD_110145 | JGI IMG/M metagenome (GOLD analysis project Ga0126371, IMG submission 110145) | Tropical forest soil microbial communities from Panama - MetaG Plot_4 | ecosystem: Environmental > Terrestrial > Soil > Tropical forest > Bulk soil | place: Panama | collected 2016-02-17
GAGTATGCCGCTCTCGTCCGCAATGGCATTCAGGACCTGGGCATTCCCGTGAACACCGTGGAATACCTGGCGCAACAGGAACAGGCGGCACGGGCGCGCGCAGCCGCTGTGGGTGAGAGCAGCCACGAGATTGAATCGCCCGTCAACGCGCTCAACCCAAAATTCACTTTTGATTCGTTTGTTGTCGGCGCGTGCAACCAGTTTGCCCACGCCGCGGCGCGCTCGGTGGCCACCAACCCGTCGCGCAGCTACAACCCGCTCTTTATCTATGGCGGCGTGGGGATGGGCAAGACGCACTTGATGCATGCCATCGGCCGCTCTCTGATTGAGAATCACGCCTCGATGCGCGTCATCTACACCTCCAGCGAGCGTTTCATGAACGAGATGATCGCTTGCATTCGCACGGAACGTATGCCGCAGTTTCACCATCGCTACCGCGAAGCCGATGTGCTGCTGATTGACGATATCCAGGTCCTCGGCAACAAAGAACGGACACAGGAAGAATTCTTCCACACGTTTAATGACCTGCACGATCATCAGAAACAGATTGTCATATCGAGCGATGCTCCGCCAAAAGACATTCCCGGTCTGGTGGAGAGGCTCCGCTCGCGATTCGAATGGGGTCTGATTGCCGATATCCAGCCCCCGGATCTCGAAACTAAAATGGCCATCCTCGATAAGAAGGCGGAAGTAGAAGGAGTCCGCCTGCCTGATGAGGTTCGCTCGTTCATGGCGTCCAAGACGAAGTCAAACGTCCGGGAGCTCGAAGGAGCATTGGTCAAGTTGATCGCGTATTCCTCGCTGACCGGAGCATCGATTACCCTCCCGATGGCGCAGCAGGTTCTGAAACACCTGGTCCACGTTCAGGACCGGCGCATCACTATTGACTCGATTCAAAAGGCGGTCGGCGAGCGCTTTCAGATCAAGCAGTCGCAGCTGAAGGAGAAAAGTAACACGAAGAAAGTAGTCTATCCGCGCCAGGTCGCAATGTACTTGGTAAAAGAGCTTACCGATGCCTCGCTTCCTGAGATCGGCCGCGCCTTCGGTGGCAAACATCACACGACTGTGATTCATTCCATAAACAAAATCGAGCAACAGCGTCACGTCGATCCGGAATTAAACAGGTTGCTGCACAGTCTAATGGACTCATTGCAATGAACTTGTGGTTTTTTCCACAGGTGCCTGTCAAAACCTCCCCCGGAAATGTGTGCAAATCAGATGACGGACCGCTTTTAGCGCTTTTTCCGCACCTCCAATCCGCAACTTCTTGTAGCGAGAAATAGCTGAATTTAGTATAATTTAGGTAGTCTTCATCAATTTGCACAGGCCCGATGAAAACGGTTCTTAGGTATACCTCTATAGAGCCATAAGAACGTAGGAGCTGGGGCGATGGAATTCACCGTCAGCAAAGCCGATTTGGTACGAGAACTGAGTCTGTCGCAAGGTGTGGTGGAGAAGAAAACCACTATTCCGATCCTGTCCAATGTCCTTCTGGAGGCATCAGACGATCGGGTCACGCTGACGGCTACGGATCTGGAGTTGGGTATTCGATGTCACTGTCCGGCTCGTATCAAAAAGGAAGGCGCCGGCACGGTTCCCGCACGTAAGTTGCTCGACTATGTCCGGCTGCTTCCCGAAGGCGATGTGAACATGAAGTTTCTGGAAAACCATTGGGCCAGCATCACCAGTGGACGTTCGCGGACACGAATAGCGGGCATGTCGCGTGAAAGTTTTCCGGAATTGCCGGAGATGCCGGCAAAGATTGCGGAGATTCCGGTACGCACGCTCTCGTCGATGATTACACGGACTGCTTTTGCGATTTCGATGGAGGAGTCGCGCTTCACTCTGAATGGCGCCTTGCTGCTAATGAGGGCCGAAGGGCTGACGATGGTAGCCACCGACGGGCATCGGTTGGCATATGTTCAGGCAACCCCGGCGGAGAGCGGTCAGGTGGACCAGCAATTTCGCGCATTGATCCCCAAAAAAGCGATGACCGAGCTGATCAAGCTCTCTGATGAGGCCGGTACGGACGCGAAAGCAATTTTTGCCGGAGATGACAACCACCTGTTTTTCCAGGTGGGTCATCGCTTGCTGATCACGCGGAAGTTGACCGGCAATTTTCCCGATTACGAACGGGTACTTCCCAAAGAGCACTCCGCCACAGCGAAACTGCAAAAAGACGAGATCCGCTCCGCCATCGAGCGTGTCGCTCAATTTGCTGACGAGCGTTCCCGCGCGATTCGGGTGCAATTTACAAACGGAGAGGTGAAGATCTTCTCGTCGTCGGTCGAGACCGGCGAGAGCGAAGAAAGTGTGCCCAGCGAGTATCGCGGTCCGGACCTGGAGATCGGATTCAACGCGCAATACCTGCTGGATTTTTTGAGGGCGATTCCCCAGGATCACGTAGCATTCGAGTTGAAAGATCAGAAGAGCGCAGGCGAAATGCGTCCAGCGGGCGAGAGCGTGCCCGATCAATACCGCTACGTGGTCATGCCCATGAGGATTTGAAGTTCAGGTTACCCCTATGGCTGATGATGTACGTGTAAGCGATACCGCGGAAGTTTACGATTCCAGCAGTATCAAGGTTTTGGAAGGCTTGGAAGCCGTGCGTCTGCGGCCGGCGATGTATATTGGCTCGACCGGAGAGATGGGTTTGCACCATTTGGTCTACGAAGTCGTGGACAACTCTGTCGACGAGGCGCTGGCGGGATATTGCACCGAAGTCTCCGTGACGGTTCACGACGATGACTCTGTCACCGTGGTAGACAACGGGCGCGGAATTCCGGTAGACCTTCACGAAGAGGAAGGCGTCTCGGCGGCGCAGGTTGTCATGACGAAGCTGCATGCCGGCGGCAAGTTCGACTCGAAGAGCTATAAAGTCTCAGGTGGATTGCACGGCGTCGGCGTAAGCTGCGTCAACGCGCTCTCGGAGCGGCTCGAGCTCGAGATCTGGCGCGATGGTTATACCTGGCAGCAGGAATATGCCTGCGGCATTCCCAAAGCCCCCCTCGCCAAGGCCGGTAAAGCCGCGCGCAAGACCGGCACCCGGGTCACGTTCAAACCCGACACCACGATCATGGAGGCGACGTCGTTCAACTACGACACGCTCGCGCAGCGGTTGCGCGAGTTAGCGTTCTTGAACAAAGGTCTCAAAATCACTCTGACCGACGAGCGCCTCGATCCCGAGAAGAAAACCGAGTTTCTCTACACCGGCGGGATCGCCGAATTCATCAAGCACCTCAACCGCGGCAAATCGGTGCTGCACGACAAGCCGATTCACTTCGAAGCCGATCGCGACTTGCCGAACGGCGGCACGCTCACCATGGAGGTGGCCCTCCAGTACAATGACGGCTACTCGGAGAACGTGTTCAGTTTCGCCAACAACATCAACACGGTCGACGGCGGCACGCACCTGACCGGATTCCGGACAGCCCTGACGCGGACGATCAACTCGTTCGGCCAGCAGCAGGGTCTGTTCAAAGAGAAGGACGTGAGTCTGACCGGCGACGATGTCCGCGAGGGTTTGACCGCCGTAGTCAGCGTGAAGGTGCCGCAGCCCCAGTTCGAAGGCCAGACCAAGGGCAAGCTGAACAGCGACATTGCCGGCTTCATGACCCAGTTTGTCAATGAAAAGCTCGGCGAGTACTTCGACAAGAACTCCACGGTGGGCCGCAAGATTGTTGGCAAGGCCATTGAGGCGGCACGCGCCCGCGAAGCGGCCCGCAAGGCCCGCGACCTGACCCGCCGCAAGGGCGCCCTCGATTCCGGCGGCCTGCCCGGCAAGCTCGCCGATTGCCAGGAAAAAGATCCCGAACGCTGTGAGCTCTTCCTGGTCGAGGGCGAATCGGCCGGCGGCACCGCCAAGCAGGGCCGCGACCGGCGCTTCCAGGCCATCTTGCCGCTCAAGGGCAAAATCCTCAATGTCGAGAAGGCGCGCTACGACAAGATGCTGGGCCACGAGGAAATTCGCGCCATGATTACGGCGCTCGGCACCGGCATCGGCAAAGACGATTTCGACGCGCTCAAGGCGCGCTACGGCAAGGTCATCATCATGACCGATGCCGACGTCGACGGTTCCCACATCCGCACGCTCCTGCTCACCTTTTTCTTCCGGCATATGAACGAGCTGATCATGCGCGGCAAGGTCTTCATCGCGCAGCCGCCGTTGTATCGCATCAAGAAGGGCAAGAGCGAGAAGTACATCAAGGACGAGAAGGAATTCACCAAGGAAATCATGCGCCGGGCCACAGAGAACCTGACGCTCGAGCTCCACGCCGCCGGCAATGGGACGGGCTCCAGGACCTCGCTCGAAGGCCAGGAACTGCGCACCTTCCTGCTGAACCTCGACGAATACGAGCAGATGTTTCACAAGGTGGAGCGCCGCCTTCGCGATCCGCGAGTGGTCGAACTGCTCGCGAGCGTCGACCTCCGCGTCGATTCCAAAGCAGACTTTCAGGAGCAGGCCAACCTTAAGCCGGTATTCGACGCTGTTGAAAAGCTGGGGCTCAAACCCGAGCTGCGGCGTGATGAGGAGCACTCTTCCTACGCGGTGGTCTATCATGACTCAGCCAACGCCGAGCGCAGCATCAGCCTCCAACTCGCCGCGCAGCCGGAATACCGCCGCTACCGCTCTTTAGCCAAGACCATCGCGCGCCATAACGATCCGCCGTTCGCCGTAGTGAAGGCGGACAAACGGGAACAGCAAGCCAACTGGACCGACCTGTTGAACTACGTCAAGAACGAAGGCAAGCGCGACGCCTCCGTGCAGCGCTACAAAGGTCTGGGCGAAATGAACGCCGAACAGCTCGCCGAGACCACCATGAACCCGGAAAAGCGCACGCTTCTCCAAGTGCGTCTCGAGGACGCCGTGGAAAGCGAGGAGATCTTCTCGACGCTCATGGGCGAAGACGTAGAGAGCCGGCGCAAATTCATCGAAGAAAACGCCCTCGACGTCAAGAATCTCGACGTGTAGGCAGTTCTCCTGAGATGTCTTGCGGGTGGGTGCTGGTGCGGGCTTCGTAGCAACCGCGCTTTCGTCACGGCGCGTAACACCCTTCACAATTGCCGATCTGGCATCGCAACTGCAGCGAATCGGATTGGAGGTGAATCCATGTTGCATTGGTCGCTAATATTCCTGGTGGTCGCAATTATCGCGGCAATTTTGGGCTTTGGCGGAATCGCCGGCGTCGCTGCAGGCGTTGCCAAAATCCTCTTTGTGGTGTTCCTCGTCATCTGGATCCTGGCCTTCTTTATTGGGCGCCGGGCAGTTTGAAGAAAGCTGAGGCGCGATGCCCCGTCTGGCGTTCTAGAACTGGGGCGTGCGAACAATTCTCTGTCGCCTCAGCGTACCCATGCTTCCATAGGCAGCAAAGATGCAGAAGGGAGAGTCTGGAGGAGATTACCATGCAGCAGACCAACATTAAGAAGACGGATCCCGGCAAGAAGTTTCGCCGTATTCTTTCGGCAAGCACCCTCGCCGGAGACCGTGTCAGAAACTCCGCGGGCGAGGACCTCGGCAAGATCGATCAGATCATGATCGACATCCCGTCCGGGCGCGTTGCGTATGCAGTTCTTTCATTCGGTGGCGTTTTGGGAATCGGCAACAAGCTTTTCGCCGTCCCGTGGAGCGTCTTGTCCGTCGATGAAGACGAAAAGTGCTTTGTCCTGGAAGTGGATCAGCGTACACTCCAAACCGCGCCTGGTTTTGAAAAAGACGATTGGCCGGATATGGCCGATCTCCATTGGGGCTCCATCATATTCGAGCACTACGGCATCACCCCCTATTGGGAGGAAACGCCGGACCAGCGCACGATGCGAGGCGGCGGCGGTAATGGCTAAGAAAACGGCGACGCGGAAGAAGAATGTGTCGCCCTCGACAAAGGCGGGAGAGTACGTGCGCGAAGAGGCCGAGCATATTCGCCAGGGTAAGCACGGCGCCCGCTCATCGCGACAAGCTATTGCCATTGGACTGTCGAAAGCGCGCAGAGCTGGCATCCAGGTGCCTCCTGCGCGCGGGAAGACTCCCACACGGCGTCCTCCGGCAACCGGCCGAAAGAACCCGGTCCGTTCGAGGGCAACTCTTCATGCTCTGCAACGGGAAGGGACGGCCGCCGCGTCGCACACGGCCCTTTCCCGGCAGGTGCGGCGCAGCGCGCGGCAGAGAGGCCGCGCCAGCTTGCAGGCAGCGGCGCGGAAAGCCGCTAAAACCAAAGGACCGGGAATACGCCGAAGCGCCGCGCGAAAGGCGGCGCGAACCAGGGCTCGCCGCGCCTCCTGACGAATGCGGCTGTCGGAAGCCGCCAGAACTCAGCGCGCGTGTTTGAAAAATTGCACTGCGCGCTCGTGCTTCTCGGCGGCTTCACGCGTTCGGAATGTTCCAAGGTTCTTTCTCGTACTAGTTTTTGGGTCCGTCTTTCTCGAATACAACCGGTATTCTCCGCTTTTCAATTTCCGGATCATGCTGATGAGTCCTGCAAATCGAACGCCAACCAATTGATCCTCAGACTGGGAGCGTAAAGCGGAAGGAGGATCCTTGCCCGGGTTCGGATTCGACCCAGATCCGACCACCGTATCGTTCCACAATCCTCCGGCATAGGGCGAGTCCAATTCCTGTGCCGGCGTATTCATCGGTCGTATGTAGGCGCTTGAAGAGGCCGAAAATCGTCTCCTGATACTCCGGATCAATGCCGATCCCGTTGTCGGTTATCGAGAAGACCCAATGCCCGCTCTGGCGTTTGGCTGTGATGCACACGACGGGCGCCCTGTCCAGGCTCCTGTACTTTATGGCGTTGCTAATGAGATTTTGGAAGAGTTGCTGGAGGTGCGTCGCGCCCATCGCCACAAAAGGCAGCGGACCCAAGTTCACCTTTGCGCCTGTTTCAGAAATGGTAGTCGCGAGGTTTGACAAAGCCCCCTCGATCGCCTTCTTCGCATCAGCGCAGTCGCCCGTCTTTTCAAACCTCGATAGCTGGCTATAAGCGAGCAGGTCGCGAATGAGTGTTTCCATGCGTGTCGCGCCGCTGCATAGATAATCCATGAATTTCTTGCCTTCGCTGTCGAGGGCGTCGCCGTGCCGCTTGGCCAGCAGCTCGCTGTAAATTTTGATGGTCCGTAGCGGCTCCTGGAGGTCATGGCTTGCTGAAAACGCAAACTGCTCAAGGTCCTGGTTGGCGCTTTTCAGCGCAGCCTCGGCGTTGCGCAGTTCCGTGGAGTCGAAATAGTAGCAAATCACGCCGTATTCCCCATCAGGTAACACCATCCGATGGAGTTCCCACTCGTAGGACTCTACCGCCGGAACATCCTTTCGCGGCTTGGTGAACCGTGGCGAGAAGTAGGGCTCACCCGTTTCCAGGGTGTGCCGGAACACGGTGATTATCTCTTCGGCGATCTCGCTCGGCCAGAGAATGTGCATGGCCTCGCCGAAGTCGTGTCCGACGATGGGCCGCACGTTCCGAAATGCCTGATTCTGGGAGCCGGCGTTCATTTGCATGATCCGGAAGTTTGCGTCTACGACATAAATGCCAAATGGCGCGCGCTCAACCAACTCGAAGAACGTCTCGCGGCTGCGCGCCAGCAGAGCTTCGGCTCGCTTGCGTTCAATGAGATCGGCGGTCAGTCGCGCGAGAATGTCGAGCAACCGCAAATCGCGATCGGCCGGCCGGTGGCGTACCTTGTAATACGTCGAGAGCACTCCAAGAGCCGATCCCCCGCGTGTGATGAGCGGCGTGGATTGCAACGCCAGTGCGCCCGATCCCAGCATTTCCGCCAATGCCGGTGTGCCGGCAAAAACAGGACTGCTGGCGACATCTTCGACGATGATGCGCTCGCTTTGTTGCATCGCCATGCCCCAGGGCCCTTCCGCGCTAGGGATCGTCCCGAACGATTCCAAAAATGGGAGTCCAAATCCCCTCTGTGCTGCAATCTTCGGGACGCCGTTTTCGGCCAACTGGATGCTGCCCATATCCGCCTGCGTGATTTCGCAGGCAACCCCAAGAATCTCTTCCAGCAACTGGGGGAAGTCTCCCGCCTGCATCATGCGAATGCTGATCTGCTGGATTCGCGTCATAGCGGCCAGATCCGCCGTCAGTTGCGCATTTAATGACTGAATTGCCCGCTCGGCACGCTTTCGCTCGGAAATATCGCGCGCGATCTTAGAGGCCCCGACAATCCGGCCATCAGCATCCTTCACCGGAGAGATCGTAAGAGAGATTTCGAGCAGCAAGCCATCTTTTCGCCGGCGTACGGTTTCGAAGTGCTCTACCCGCTCACCGCGTCGTAGCCGCGCCAGAATGTCCGGTTCCTCATTCTGCCGGTTGTCGGGGATCAGCAACTCCGCGACAGTCTTTCCGGTAGCCTCTTCTGCTGTATAACCGAAGAGCCGTTCGGCGCTCTTGTTCCAGCTCGTGATGATACCGTCGAGGTCCTTGCTGATGATGGCATCTTCAGAGGAGTCAACAATGGCGCTCAACAGGAACGTGTCGCTCTCTGACTCTTTCCGTTCCGTGGCTTCTCGAGACATGAAATCTGCTAATCCCTTATTCTCGCGTATGGACTAACAGGAGCCCGATCGTGAGCTCGAGCGTTCGTACCGAATCTTACGATTCTTGCGCCTGACGGCGATCGGGTTCCGGAATTCCCACTTTAATTGGGCAGCCGGAAAGCGAGCAGTTCGGCGTTGTAGCCGCCGCCGCTGATCGCGACCACGATGTACTGCCTGCCGTTGAGCATATAGGTCATCGGCGAGCCGCTCTGCGGCGCCGGCATGAAGACATCGCCGGCATCCTTGCCGGTAGCCTTGTCATAGGCGCGCAGCTTGGCGCCGCGCTGACCGTTGGGCTGCGTGGCAACGCCCTTTTCTCCCGCGATTAGCAGGGCCTTGGTGACCAGGGTTCCCGCCTGGCCGGGGCGGCCGGTGCGGGGAATGTTCAGGCCCTGGAGCGCCGGACTATTGCGAACGTTGTCGGGAGTGTCGCCGTGGGCGACCTGCCAGAGGATTTCGCCTTTGTTCAGATCGTAAGCAGTGAGGCGCCCGTAAGGTGGCTTGAGCAATGGCAGACCTTCGACCGTCAATCCGCCACCTGGTCCGCCGCCGCCGGCGCGCCCTCTGCCGCCGGTGCCCGCGGGGTTCGGAGCTTGTCCGGAAATGAAATTCATATCGGAGCGGTCGGGCGTGGGAGGTACCAGCCCGATCGGAGTCACGATGCTTTGCGACGAGACATACATCACGTGAGTTTCAGGGTCGTACGAGCCCCCAGGCCAGTTCGCGCCGCCGCCGGCCGTAGCGGCCGTCAGGGTAGCCAGCGGGCCTTCCCACTTGCTCACCACGCCGGGGGTGAACATCGGACCGAGCTTGTAGCGCGAGACCAACTGCACCGCCTCTGCATGTAATTGCGGTGTGAAATCGATCAGGTCGTCGGCCGAAATGCCCTGCCGGTCGAACGCAGGCGGCTTTGTGGGAAAGGGCTGCGTAGGCGCGTACCATTCGCCGGGCACGTCGCCCTTGGCCACGGGCCGTTCCTCGAACGGCCAGATCGGCTGGCCGGTTTCGCGGTTTAAGACGTACGTGAACGCCTGCTTGGTGGGCTGCGCGACGGCTTTGACGGTGCGGCCGTTGATGGTGAGGTCGACGAGGATCGGCGGACAGGGGTTGTCCATGTCCCAGATGCCGTGATGCACATACTGGTAGTGCCACTTGCGCTGGCCAGTCTTGAGGTCGACGGCGACCAGGCTTTCGCCGAACAGGTTGTTGCCGGGCCGGTGGCCTCCGTAGTAATCGCCGGTCGGCAGTTCGACACCGAGATAGACGAGGCCGAGATCCTCGTCAATCGCCGCCTGCCCCCACGAACCGGTATTGCCGGTGTACGACCACGAATCTTTGTCCCACGTGTCGAGGCCGAACTCGCCGGGCTTCGGAATGGTGTGGAAGGTCCAGAGACGCTTGCCGGTCCGCACGTTGAACCCGCGAACATATCCCTTCACGTTGGTCTTGCTTTTGGGGACGCCGCCAGGCTTGTGCGCCGCGCCGATCACCACGGTATCCCCGGCAACTAAGGGCGTCGCATGCAGGCCGATATCGGGGCTGAGCGGGTCGATCTCCTGATCGTCGTCCTCCTTCAGGTCCAACACGCCGTTTTTGCCGAAGCTCGGGATGGGCACGCCGGTCTTGGCATCCAGCGCCAGGAGCCGGTACCCCGGAGTTACGTAGAGAATTCGCTCGGCGGTGCCGTCGGTCCAATAGGCCAGTCCGCGGCCCGAAAGCTGCCGGGGCGCCACGGCGCCGCGCTGTCCTTCGTCCTCGCTGTGAACCCAAAGCAGCTCGCCGGTGGCGGCGTTGAGCGCGATCACCGCGCGGCGAGTGCCGGCGGTTGAATACAAGATGCCTTTCGCCATCAGAGGCGTGCCTTCGAGATTCGCTTCGGGCAGGGGGCCGAGGTTATCGGTCTTGAAACGCCACGCGACTTCCAGCTTGCTGAAGTTGGAGGCGTTGATCTGGTCGAGCGCCGAGTAACGGGTATTGCCGAGATCTCCACCGTAGGTCCGCCACTCCCCGTTTTTCGCTCCCGACTGCGCGGCCGCCGGTAAGACTACCCAGATCGCCAACGACGCGACCGAAATCATTCGCGCGAACCATCGTGACGTGTGCATCGACTCCCTCCTCTACGCCGGCAACCGGCTTCTGATAGTCAGCGCGAATTATATCGCACCCGCGCCCGTGGAGCAGGTTTCCGACCTGCCCCGTCGTGACCTTTGACCTTGCAGCCTTGCCGCGGCCCGTATACTCTGACCCTATGCGTTCTCTTGCGCTGGGGACAGCGATTCTGGCGGCGCCGCTCTTCACCGCCCAGGCCCAAACCTATGTTGCCCGTATTCTGGCCGGCGTCGGTGAGACGTACGCCAACGCAAACGAATACCGCTTTGCGGTGACGAAGAAAGGCGAGGAATCCGGCGTGATGAAGATTGCGGTGCGCAAGCCGGACCGGTTCCGCTTCGAGGCCGATGGGCGCGTTGTCGATGGCGCCGATGCGTTCAGCAAGGTCTTGATCGTCAGTGACGGCGGAACCACCTGGAACTATCGTGCGGAGGAGAATTCGTACACAAAAAAGAGAGTAGCGCCGGCGTTGCTCGACACCGAGCCGGCGGAGATAACGCCGGAGACGTTTGTCTTGCAGGCGGAAGCCGTTTTCCTGACCCGCTATGCCCGATTCGCAAAGGCGGCGGACCACGCGCGCGTGCTGCGCAAAGAGAACGTCCAGGCGGGAGGTCAATCGGTGGCGTGCACCGTCGTCGAGATCGAAGCCCCCCTGCCGGGATATCGGGACACGTACACCTGGTGGGTGGATGAGAAGACGCACATAGTATTACGTGAGGACACCAGGCCGGCTTCGTCCCGGCGCCCGTTGAGCAGCACGATTTACACCGAAGCTCGGATCGGCGAGCCGATCCCCGAGGAGATTTTTCATTTCACGCCGCCGCCCGGTGCGCGGCTAGTGGATCGATTGGAACCGTAACGCGGTTTGCCGCCGGATAGCCCCTGTCTTCCGGCTTCACAGTTTGATAGGTTGATCCAGTCCGGGGAGTTTGAGGATTCCGCGACCGATGACTACATTTGTGGGCCAAATCGGGCCTGGACGGGAACGGTGGGCGTGACTTCCCGTGAGTGGAGACGACGGGGTTCCATTCTTCTTGCCGCCGGCCTGATCGGCGCCACTACGTATTGGTTCTTTGCGATCCACCGGCCAACAATCCCACGCCGCGTTCTGCGCATTGGCTTTGAGAACGCCCCACCCGTCCAGGTTCGAACCGGCACCGGCTTTGGAGGCCTGGCGGTTGACCTTGTCAACGAAGCCGCTAGGCGGGCTGGTATCTCACTGCGTTGGATCGAAACCGGGACCAGTTCCGAAGAGGCGTTCCGCCGTGGGCTGGTAGACCTTTGGCCGATTATGGCGGATCTGCCCGACCGCCGCAAGCGCGTACACATCACCCGGCCCTTTCTACACACCACTCACACTCTCGTCCTGCGGGCCGGTTCGGCCGCTCCCGACCGCACTTTTGATGGCCGCATTGCCCTGTTCCGGATGCCGCTTCATGTTCGGCTCGCAACCGAAGCATTTCCCAAAGCTCAGCTGGTGCAGTTTCAGGACAACCCGGCAATCCTGAAAGCCGTCTGTTTAGGTACGGTCACGGCTGCTTTTCTCGAGGATCGTGGTGCGTTGACTGCACTACGCGAAAAGCCCAACGAATGCGGCCCGCAGCCGCTTCGTGTAGAGCCCCTTCCTGGGCTAACGCTTCATCTTGGAATAGCTTCCACATTCCAAGCTGCGGGAGCAGCGGATGCGATTCGAGCCGAAATCGGCGGTCTGTTTCGAGATGGCACTCTTGCCGCTACCATCGCAAAGTACTCCTACTACGGCCTGGACGACACGTGGACCACGTACGCCCTGTTGCAGACCGCTGAGCGTGAGCGCTGGATCGCATGGGGGGTTGGCGGGTTCGGTTTAGTCCTTGCCCTGGCTCTCTGGCGCGCCAGTTCTCTACGTCAACGCAAACGCTCTCTCGCGGCCATCCGGGAAAGCGATGAACGCTTCCGCAGAGTTTTCGAAGAAGGGCCTCTGGGCTTAGGGCTTGTCGGAAAGGATTACCGCTTCTTGAAGGTGAATACCGCTCTTTGTCAGATGGTCGGCTATTCGCAAGCGGAGCTCGAAGAAAGGTCCTTTGCCGATATCACACATCCAGATGACGTGACAGCGGACATGGAGTTTGCAGAGCGGCTTTTCCGAGACGAGATACCCTTCTATCGGATGACAAAACGATACGTCAGGAAGAGCGGAGAAATCATTTGGATCAACCTGACGGCATCCTTGGTCCGCGACCAGAAAGGAGTGCCGGTCTACGGCCTCGCCATGGTCGAGGATATTACGGAAACCCGCCGTGCGCAGGAGGAAATGCTTCGCAGGCAAAAGCTGGAGAGTCTTGGGGTTTTGGCAGGCGGCATCGCTCACGATTTTAATAACCTGCTGGGCGGGATCCTCGCGCAGGCGGAGTTGATGGAGTCTGAGCTGCCCGCCGGACCTCCTCAAGAAATAGAGAGGATCAAGACTTCGGTGATCCGCGGCTCCGAGATTGTTCGGGAGCTCATGATCTACGCGGGCCGCGAAACCGGAGACTTTGATCAAGTGGATATTTCGCGGCTTGTGGAAGAAATGCTGGAATTGCTCAAGATCTCGATTTCGAAGCACTCCATCTTGAAAACGGATCTTGGCAAGAACCTTCCTCTTCTGCGCGGCCATGCCCCACAAATCCGGCAAATCGTGATGAATCTCATCATGAATGCATCCGAGGCTATCGGAGATATCGATGGCGTGATCAAGGTAACCACGTCCCACATCGTCGGAGGTCCGGCCCTGGCATCGAGTAAGGCGACGAGTCTGGCCGAAGGCGACTATATTCGGCTGGAGGTCTCGGATACGGGCGCGGGAATGACGGAACAAGTGAAGGCCAGGATGTTCGATCCATTCTTCAGCACCAAGTCTGGGGGCCGCGGCTTGGGGCTGGCGGTCGTTCAAGGGATAGTCCGCGCCCATGGTGGCGTCATTGATATTGTGAGCGATCCCGGCCAGGGAACGGCATTTCATGTGTTTCTACCCTGCTCTCCCGAGCCGATTACCGAGAGTCACGACGAGATCCCCTCGGTTGGAGTAACACGATCTAACGCGAACGCTGGGACCATCCTGGTGGTGGAGGACGAGGAACTACTGCGGCTGGCTATTTCGAAGGCGCTTCGGAAAAGGGGTCTTTCGGTGATTGAGGCAGGCGACGGTTCGGTCGCGATGGACTTGGTGCGCTCGCAGATGGACGATCTGGACGTCATCTTACTTGACGCCACGTTGCCCGGAAGGTCGAGCCGCGAGATCCTCGAAGAGGCCCACCGGATGCGTCCGGACCTGAAGGTAATCGTGACCAGCGCCTATGGTAAGGATATTGTCGAAGCCTCCTTTCGTGGGCTGCGAGTGGAACGTTTCATTCGGAAACCGTTTCAACTTGACGATATTTTGCGATCCCTCGCCACCCCGGCCGAACATTCAAACTAAGACTAGGGTCCGGCCAAAGTCGCTCCTGACCCGGCAGCAAAAATCTGTCACGGGCTGAGAAAATTTCCCGGTTCCTCTGGAATCAGTGCCTTACAGCCGAAGAACGACTCGCGCCGAGGGGTCCCGTGCTACCTCGGCGCGATAATGAGGTCATGAGAGAGGGTCAACGCCAGTCGCTGGATCGCTTCGCTGAAACACTTCCAAACGGGACGCGCACGCTCCCCTTGGTACCACGCGGAGTCTGCGCGCTAACCCCTTTCCTTAGAATGAATCTTCACCGAACTTCCGCAACGATCGTTTCCCAACCCCCTGTTTCATGGGCCGTACGATGGAAGTTAGCGAGCCGGGTAGCTTAGGGACGAGGTGTGACGGACAGGCTGGGGCTTATAGTAATTCGGGTCGGCGAATTTTTCGTTGAAGATTTTGTCCCAGCGCGCATTTTCCTGGCAGGTGGAGCAGACGCCGCAATGGCATCGGTGGCGGCGGGCGTTACGCGGCATTAGGCGCACGCGCGGTGCGGCCGGCGGACGCTGCGTCTGCTTCTGCGCGGCCAACAGGGCGGCGATCTCCTTGGAATCGGAAAGCTCTACTCGTGCTGCCTCGGATCGATACTCCATAAAGCCGCCTGCCTCCGGAAACGAAATACCGGAATCGATTCTATAGCTCGTGACTATACAGGAAATGCCTAATACCGAGCAAGATTCGCGAAGGTTATCTCACTCGGGGGAACACCGCTCCGCTTACTGAGGTTAGTATCGCGCCGCCCCCGCCCGCCGCTTGCCATCCCGGCTCGGACGTTGTTCAACTAGAAGGCATGCCGGTCTTGTCCACCAACCTCGACGCGCGATCCGAACTCTTTCGCGCCAATGCCGCCGCCATGAAAGTGTTGGTCGACGATTTGCGGGCCAAGGCCGGTCACGTGATGCAGGGCGGCAGTGAAAGCGCCCGCCAGAAGCACCTCGCGCGGGGTAAGCTCCTGCCGCGCGACCGCGTCAACACCTTGATCGATCCGGGCTCGCCGTTTCTCGAAGTCGGCCAACTGGCCGCCTTCGGCATGTACGGCGAAAACATCGCGTCGGCTGGAATCATCACAGGCATCGGCCGGGTTTCGGGCCGCGAATGCGTCATTGTGGCCAACGACGCCACGGTCAAGGGTGGAACCTATTATCCGATCACACTGAAGAAACACCTGCGCGCGCAGGAAATCGCCCTGCAAAACCGGTTACCGTGTATTTACCTGGTGGATAGCGGCGGCGCCAATCTCCCGCATCAGGACGAAATCTTCCCTGACCGCGACCACTTCGGCCGCATCTTCTATAACGAAGCTCAGATGTCGGCAGCCGGCATCCCGCAGATCGCCGTCGTGATGGGCATGTGCACGGCCGGCGGCGCGTACATTCCCGCCATGGCGGATGAGTCGATCATCGTGCGCAACCAGGGCACCATTTATCTGGGCGGCCCCCAGTTGGTGAAGGCGGCCACCGGCGAGGTGTCGACCGCCGAGGAGATCGGCGGCGCGGACGTGCACTGTCGCATCTCGGGCGTCACCGATTATTGCGCGCAAAACGATCATCACGCGCTGGCGATTGCCCGGCGGATTCTCGCCGGACTTCCTTCCCGCAAGCAGTGCCCGCTGGAAATCCGCCCGCCGCGCGAGCCGCGCTTCGATCCCGCCGAGTTGCACGGTGTCGTGCCCGCCGATATCCGCAAGCCTTACGACGTGCGCGAAGTAATCGCGCGCCTGGTGGACGCCAGCGAATTCGACGAGTTCAAGCAGCTCTTCGGCCCGACCCTGGTCACCGGCTTTGCCAACATTTGGGGCTATCCGGCGGGTATCCTGGCCAATAACGGCATCCTGTTCTCGGAAAGCGCTCTGAAGGCAACGCACTTCATCGAGCTTTGCGCGCAGCGCGGCATCCCGTTGGTGTTCCTGCAGAACATCACCGGCTTCATGGTCGGCCGCAAATACGAAGCGGGCGGCATCAGCAAGGATGGCGCCAAGATGGTGACCGCCGTGGCCACCGCCGCCGTGCCGAAGCTCACCGTAATCATCGGGAACAGTTTCGGGGCCGGCAATTATGGCATGTGTGGGCGGGCCTACAGCCCGCGCTTTCTGTGGATGTGGCCGAACGCGCGCATTTCCGTGATGGGCGGCGAGCAGGCGGCCAGCGTGCTGGCCACCGTCCGGCGCGACAACTTGGAGGCTGAGGGCAGCAGCTGGAGTGCGGAAGACGAAGAGAAATTCAAAACTCCGATTCGCGCTCAGTACGAAACGCAGGGGCATCCGTATTACTCGAGCGCTCGCTTGTGGGACGATGGCGTCATCGATCCGGCCGACACGCGCTTGGTGCTCGGCCTTGCTCTTTCGGCGGCGTTGAACGCGCCGATCGAACCGTCTCGCTTTGGCGTCTTCCGGATGTGAACCCATGTTCGATAAGATTCTGATCGCGAATCGCGGCGAGATCGCCTGCCGCGTCATCCGCACCGCGCGCCGCCTGGGTATTCGCACCGTCGCTGTCTACTCGGAGGCGGACACTCGCGCTCTGCATGTCGAGATGGCCGATGAGGCCTATCCGATCGGCCCGCCGCCCGCCCGGGAGAGTTACCTGGCGATCCACCGCATTCTTGAAGCTGCGCGAGTTTCCGCGGCGCAGGCCATTCACCCCGGCTATGGGTTCCTGTCCGAAAACGCGGAATTCGCCGAAGCTTGCGAACGCGCCGGCGTGAAGTTCATCGGCCCACCGGCTTCCGCCATCCGCGCTATGGGGTCCAAGTCCGCGGCGAAGACGCTCATGGAAAAGTCTGGCGTGCCTTTGGTGCCGGGCTATCACGGCGACGAACAGGACGTCGACGCGCTCACGGCCGCGGCCGCCCGAATCGGCTACCCGGTGCTTCTGAAGGCTTCGGCCGGCGGCGGCGGCAAGGGCATGCGGGTGGTGCAGCGCGCTTCCGATCTCGCCGCCGCGGTGGCATCGGCGCAACGTGAAGCCACCTCCAGTTTCGGCGAGGGCCGCCTGCTTCTGGAAAAATACCTGGCGTGTCCGCGTCATGTCGAGGTCCAGGTGTTTGCTGATACGCAAGGCCACGCCGTTTATTTGTTCGATCGCGACTGCTCCATCCAGCGCCGCTATCAGAAAGTTGTGGAAGAGGCTCCTGCGCCGGGACTGAACGAGTCCCTGCGCCGCGCCATGGGGGAGGCCGCCTGCGCCGCCGCCCGTGCCATCGGATACGTGAACGCCGGCACGGTCGAGTTTCTCGTCGATCACGGGGCGTTCTACTTCATGGAGATGAACACGCGGCTCCAGGTGGAGCATCCGGTCACCGAGCTGATCACCGGTTACGACCTGGTGGAATGGCAGCTCCGCGTGGCGGCCGGCAGCGTACTTCCCAAGACCCAGGAGCAGATTCAACAGTACGGTCACGCCACCGAAGCTCGAGTCTATGCCGAGGATCCCGCACGCGAATTCCGCCCCTCCATCGGTGTTCTGACTCATCTGAAAGCGCCGGCGGAGACGGCTCATGTGCGCGTCGATTCCGGCGTTCGCGCCGGCGATGAGATCTCCATCCACTACGACCCGATGATCGCGAAGTTGGTGGTCTGGGACCGCGACCGAGCCGGCGCCGTCCAGCGCTTGCGGCACGCGTTAGCGGATTACGAAGTCGCGGGTGTCGCTACCAATCTCGCGTTCCTGGCCCGCGTGGCCGCGCACCCCGCTTATGCGGCCGGCGCACTCGACACTGGGTTCATTCCGCGCAATGCCGCCGAGCTTCTCCCGGCTGTGGCGTCCGCGCCGCGGGAAGCTCTGGTCGCCGCGGCGCTCCATGTGCTCTCGGATCAGCGCCGCGACTCGGAAAGCCATGCCGAGGCCTCAACCGACCGGTGGTCGCCCTGGAACAGCTCCAACGCCTGGCGGATGAACGGCGCGGGATACCAGGATCTGGTTTTCCGCGATGCCGATGCCCGGATCAATGTTCGTGTTCATCCGCAAGCGGACGGCGGTTTCCAGGCGCTGCTCTCCGGCGCGCACCTGCGGATTCACGGCGCCGGCAATCATATTTGGATCGATGGCGTCAAAACGTCCGCGGCCGTAGTCCGTAATGCCGACCGCTTTACCGTGATGATCGAAGGCGTTAATCACGACCTCTATTTCGTGAACCCGCTGGCGCCCGCGGGAGCTCAAGAGGAAAGCACCGGCACCCTTACTGCGCCCATGCCGGGCCGCATCATCCAAGTGCTTACCAAACCCGGCGCGGTCGTTCTACGCGGCGCGCCGCTGATCGTCCTCGAAGCCATGAAGATGGAATACACCATCACCGCGCCGGCAGACGGCAAAGTCGAGATGATTCGTTATACCGCGGGCGAGGTGGTAGGCGAAGGCGCGGAGTTACTCGCATTCGCTCCCGCCGCCAGTCCCTCTGACCCCAGCCTCTGAGATGGGATTATGAGGAGAGGAGCTTTCAACCAAACATGCAACTTGGAATGATCGGACTCGGCCGCATGGGGGCCAACATCGTGCGCCGCCTCATGCGGGGAGGACACCAGTGCGCCGTCTTCGACACTAATCAGGCCTCGGTGGCTGACTTGGCGCGCCAGGGGGCGGCCGGCTCCGGCTCGCTCGACGAATTCATCCGCAACCTGGTTGCGCCGCGCGCCATCTGGCTGATGGTGCCGGCGGCGGTGGTCGACGGCCTGCTCGATAAGCTGGCGCCGCTGCTCCAGGCCGGCGACATCCTCATCGACGGCGGCAATTCGTATTACATCGACGACATCCGCCGGGCGAGGTCGCTGGAGTCCCGAGGTATTCGATATCTGGATGTGGGCACCAGCGGTGGTGTCTGGGGTCTGGAGCGTGGATATTGCCTGATGATCGGCGGCCCGCAGGATGTCGCCCAACATCTCGATCCCATCTTCAAGACGCTGGCCCCCGGGCGTGGCGCCATTTCCCGCACCCCGGGACGAGAAAAGGCAGGTGGCACCGCCGAGGAAGGCTATCTCTACTGCGGTCCCTCGGGAGCCGGCCACTTTGTGAAAATGGTGCACAACGGCATCGAATATGGGTTGATGGCGGCATACTCGGAAGGGTTCAACATCCTCAAACACGCCAACATCGGCAAACGGGATCACAAGGTGGATGCCGAAACCACACCATTACGCGATCCCGCGCACTATCAGTACGATCTCAACCTCCCGGATATTGCGGAAGTCTGGCGCCGCGGCAGCGTCATCGCATCCTGGCTGCTGGATCTCACCGCCGCGGCTCTCCTGGAAGAACCTGAACTGACGCGGTTCTCACCGGCGGTTTCCGATTCGGGCGAAGGACGATGGACGATCCAGGCGGCGATTGACGAAGCGGCTCCAGCACCGGTTTTGACTGCCGCGCTATATGAACGCTTCGCTTCTCGCGGCGAAAGCCAGTTTGCCGGCAAGTTGCTTTCCGCGATGCGCTTCCAGTTCGGCGGGCACGCCAGCCACACACCGTAGCACTGCTCGCGTCGATCAGGAGCGGGCGTTGACCCGCAGCGGCATATCCAGCTTGAACGTCAGTACCGATTCGACTGGCACCTTGATTGAGCCCTTCGTCACCACCTGGGTGACGGCGCCGGCCGCGGCCCCCGAGCCGGCGCCGATTGCCGCGCCTTTGCCACCGCCGGCAATCGCGCCGATAATGGCACCGATCGCCGCACCACCGCCGGTGAACTCACCGGTCCTGCGGTTCGCGCCAAGACCGTTGTGTCCCTTCTGGGCAAGGTCGACCGTGCTCAGGTCATATTGCCGCCCGTCGATGGCCACGGTAGCGAGATCGAGCACCAAGTCCGATGCGCCACTAATCCGCCCTCCTTTGGAAGCGGAACGAATCACGATCTGGGCGTTAGCGCCGGCCGGAATCACGACTTTGCCTTCCGCGTCGCGCACGTCGTCGGTGACCTCGGCCGGGAACGTTTGACCCTCCGCCACTTTGGTGGAATCAATCGTCTCCTCGTTGCGCACCGAGATTTCGGTGCCCGCCGGCAATTCGTGCGTTTTCGTCGTAACGGCTGCCTCCGCCGGATGGTAATGCTCCCGGTGCTCGAGCTTCCTCCGCGCGGGCGTGCTCCCGGCGGCTGGGGCTGTCGCGGCTTCCGGCGGAGCTCCCGGGGTCGCAGCCGGGTTCTCATCGTATTCGATCGATCGCACCTGGTTCATCGCAATGGTGCGGGTCAGCTTATCGTCACCGGCAATCTGAAGTTCAGTCGGCGAACTGGAAATCACAGTCCCGGTGACGCTCGTTCCGTCTCGCAATTCGACAGTAGCATGCTGGCCGCCACCCGACGTCTTGCTGCACGAGCACAACAACAGAATGGTCAGCAGCGAAGGCAGCAGAACTTTCATCTCGGTTCTCCTCTCTGGATTATGCGTCGGTCCGGCGCCGCACACCACAACCGAATAGCGGCGACGTGCGGCCAAATTCTCATTATGTATGATTTCGCTCAGATCTGCGGCATCTTGCGGGCGATGATGTAGCACTCGTCCCAAAACCAGAGAGCGCCATGTTCGCGCAGCACATCACGCGTGGCCTCGATGTAGGTGTTTGCCGACATGGCTTCCGCCAGCCGGTGGTCTTCGATCTGGGCTACATAGGTGGCGGCGTTCCACGCCGCGAGCAGCGTGGAAGTGCCGATCGAAGATGCGGAGGTCCCGATTTCCGTCGGCAACGTGTGCATCTCGTACCGCAGCAGCGACCGTTCGTCGTCGTAGGCCAGGAACTGAAAATCCCGCGCCTGCCCGCCCAATGCGGCTTCGGACGCTTTCAGAAGCTGGTAGCGGTCGGTTTCAAACGGATTTTCGTCCGGCCAGACGCGCTGGATGATCTCGAGCCCAGGATCGTTGCCGCTGGAATGAATTCCGATCAAACGCCCTCCAGGGCTCAAGCCGCGCGCAAGGGGTGCGATGACGCGCCGCGCCTTGAACTCGACCGAAGCCCGCGCGCGGTATGGTTGCGAGGCCAGAATCAAATCAAAATCCGCCCGGGGGCTCCCCTGTTTGGGACGGACGGTGTCGAGCAGAAACTTGCAATCCTGCCGGTAGATCACCAACACCGTCGGTGTCTCGTACATCGGGTTCCCGCTCTTGGGGCTGATGCGCGCCCGCCAATGCTCCGTCAGGAACGGCTGTAGTGCGGTGATCTGATCGTCGAACTGTGCGGCCGTATTGCCTTTGAGTTCGACCTCATGCCAAACCACCTTCCCCACGGCCGCCGGATCGTTGGGAGTGAGCAGCGGTGCCTCGTCGTACTTCATGTTCGTCATCACGAGGACCGTCGCGGGATGCTCCATGAATCGGTCCGGCATCTTTTCCAGTGCCAGCCGCACATCTTCCAGGCTGATTTCTTTGCCGACGATATAAAACGGCATCCATTCGAAATTACGGTGCATCGTGCGCATCATGCGGGCCAGCACCGTGCCGTCGCCGACGCCCGCGTCGAACACGCGGATCGCCGGCGGCGTGGGATGGAGCTCACTCAACTCGGCGGCGACGCGCCCGGCGATCACCCACTTCTCGCTGCAGGTGTTCACGAACATCAAGTATTTCTGGCGGTTGTCGTAAAAGCGAAAATTCTGTTCCGGATCCGGCGCCGTGGGAGTAGCCGTACCAGCCGTAGGGTTAGGTTTGATTCCCGACATAGTGGATGGGAGATTTCGTTGAGTTTACAGTTGTTTTGTGGTTTTAAGTGTAAGCCATTCTCCAGTTTGCATGCAACTTTTGGAGCCCGGAGGAAAGCCGGTCTGTTTGAGGTCACAGATTGTGACCTCAAACTTCGTTCAGCCGAGGAGCGATCGAATGAGCACGGCCGGATGGACGCCTCGGCCGCTGCTGAGTTCGGCCACCTGGTGGCGGCACGATGTCCCGGGCGCCACGAGCACGTCCCCATCCTGCATCGACTGAACGGCCGGGAGAAGCTTGCGCCCCGCAATCGCAGACGACACTTCGTAATGCTTGCGGGCGTAACCGAACGATCCCGCCATGCCGCAGCAGCCTGCGTCGAGGTCCACTACTGTCGCGGAAGGAATGCGCGCCAACAGCGTCATCGTGGCCGGCAGGAGTCCCATCGACTTCTGATGACAATGGCCGTGTACCAGAATCTTCTTCGGGCCTGCGCGTAGCGGTAGGTCCAAGTGTCCGGCGTATTCTTCAAACAACTGGCAGGCTTGGGCGACGACGCGCGCTTTCTCCTGTTGGGCGCCGCGCAACAGCGCCGGTGCGTCTTCCTTTACAGCGGACAGACAACTGGGTTCGCAGAACAGAATCCGCTCCCCTCGCTGAGCGATCGGGAACAAGCCCTCCACCACCTGCGCCGCTTGCACCCGCGCTTCCGCCAGCAGCCCCTGGGAGATCAGCGGCCTCCCGCAACAGCCCGGCCGCACCACATCCACGCGGCAACCGCCCCGTTCCAGCACCTCGACCGCCGCGACACCGATCTCCGGGTCATAGTGATTCGTGAAAGTATCGTTGAACAGCGTTACCGCTTTTCCCGAAGAAGTGGCAGGCCGGGGACGGGCAGCCGCCCATTTGCCGAGCGTCTGTCCCTTCCAGGCAGGAAGCCGGCGCCGTTGATCGACGCCCAGCATTTTTTCGTTCAGCCACCGCGCGGGCGCCGCGCCAGCCAGCAGGTTCACAAGCGGCGCGAGCCGGCTGCCCCAAACCGAGAGCTTGTGAATATTTCCGAGGGCGCGCGCGCGCAGCGGTGTACCGTGGCGGCTGTAGTAATCCGCCAGGAACTCGCTCTTGAACCGCGCCATGTCAACGCCCACCGGGCACTCCGCCTTGCACGCGCGGCACTCCAGACAGAGATCGAGCACGCGATACACGCCGTCGTCGCCCAATCCCGCTTCGCCCAAGCGTCCCGTCATCGCCAGCCGCAGCACGTTGGCCCGGCCGCGCGTGGTGTCCGACTCTTCGCGGGTCGCCATGTAAGAAGGGCACATCGTGCCCGCCAGCTTTTTCCGGCACGCGCCCACACCGCTGCACATTTCCACTGCGCCGCCCAGCCCGCCATATTCCGAGAAATCGAACCAGGATTTCGGCCGCGGAGTCTGATAGCCCGCTCCAAATCGCAGGTTGGACGTCATTGGCGGCGCGTCGACGATTTTGCCGGGATTCAAAATTCCCAGCGGATCGAAAGTCCGCTTGATCTCGCGAAATGCCTCGTAGAGAACCGGACCAAACATCTGCCGCATGAACGGCGCGCGCACCAGCCCGTCACCGTGTTCGCCGGAAAGCGCGCCGCCGAACTCGAGTACCAGGTCCGCCACTTGCTGCGCGATTGTCTCGAATTTCCGAACGCCTTCTTCGGTCTTGAGATTCACGACGGGCCGCACATGCAGACAACCCACCGAAGCGTGCGCGTAGACACCAGCCGTGGTTTCGTTCCGGCGGATGATCTCGAGAAACCGCCCGATGAACTCGCTGAGGCGCTCCGGAGCCACGGCCGTGTCCTCGACAAACGAGATCGACTTGGCGTCTTCCTTCATGGCCATGGAAAGCCCCAACGCGGATTCGCGCAGGCTCCAGATGCGCTGCTGTTTGGCCAGGTCGGTTTCGGAATGGTAGGCGTACCCGAAGCCTTTGGCGCGCAGGTCTTCCTCCAGCGCGCGCAAGCGGGGCGGCAGATCTTCCGCGCGATCGCCGTACAGCTCGATGCACAGGGTCGCGGCCGGATCACCCACGACAAACGAGCTCCGGATGCCTTCCAGCGCGGCGTTCTGTCGCGTGTTGTCGAGGATGGCTTTGTCCATCACTTCGATCGCCGACGGCTGATGCTTGAGGATGACGGGCGCCGCGGCCAGCGCTTCCAGCAAGTTCGCGAACATCACCACCATCACCGCCTTGGCTTTCGGCAGCGGCACCAGGCGCAGTTTGGCCTCCAGGACCACGCCCAGCGTGCCTTCCGAACCCACCAGCATCTTCGCCAAGTTGACGGAGCGCGCCGGGCTCGTGAACTCGTCCAGGTTGTAGCCGCCGACACGGCGCAGAATCTTGGGGAAGCGGCGGCCGATCTCGTCGGCGTGTTCGGCAGCAAGGCCGAGCACTTTCCGATAGCAGGCCGCTTCCAGCGTGTCCCCGACGGGAACCTCGGCGCGCGGGATTTCGCGCAGCTTCACCACGCTGCCATCGGAAAGCGCTGCTTCGAGCTCCAACACATGATCGATGGTTTTGCCGTAGAGCACGCTCCGGGCGCCCGCTGAATTGTTCGAGATCATGCCGCCGATGGTCGCGCGGCTGGCGGTTGAGATATCCGGAGCGAAGCGCAGACCGTGCCGCGCTAACTGCGCGTTCAATTCGTCGAGGACGATTCCGGGTTCGACACGCGCCCAGCGCTCCTCCGCGTTCACTTCGAGGAGCCGGTTGTAGTATTTGGATGTATCGATCTGGATGCCGTCGCCGATGGCCTGGCCCGCCTGCGACGTGCCGCCCCCGCGCAGCGTGATCGGGCAGCGAAAGCGGCGGCAAATGTCGAGGGCGCGGAGGACGTCCCGCTTGTTGCGCGCCACCACCAGCCCGAGCGGCTGGATCTGGTAAACGCTCGCGTCTGTGGAATAGAGGGCGCGGGAAATGAGGTCGAAACGGACCTCGCCTTCAATGGATGCTTCCAATTCCCGCCGCAAGGCATCGCCGTCGACGGCCGCGGCCTGGGCTTGGGGAACCGGCGTCCCCGCTTCTAACTGTACGAGACCCACTCAGACATTATCGCCGGTCGCGTTACTGCCGTTGGCGCGGGACGCGGCGAACGGGCGGAGGGCCCGCTGTCTGCGGCTTCGCCTTCACCACCTGCTCGGCCTGGCTCTCCGGCACGTTCAGGGATAGGTTGACTAGGTTGGCGCTAGCGGTCACGGACAACGAAGGCAGCACCGCCGCCAGTTGCGGGTTCTTCTGCTGCGCCTGCATCTGCGCCATGCTTACCAGGAATTGGAGCACGCTGGCCATCGCGTTGGCGTTCGCCGCTGTGTCCGCCTGCGCCTGCCCGGTAAACACGATGGGATCGCCGAACTTCACACCGCCCGCGGCCTGCTGGATGCTTTGAAACGCATTCTGGATTGCGGCGCCCTGAGGATTGGTGGTATTGGCAGGAGGCTTCAGCGCGGAGAGCGGTGTGGCGGCGATTCCCCACGCATCTTCGGTTGTGCTCCATTGGCTCACCAGGGCGGCCAAATCCGCGCTGATCGGGGCTGGAGTTGTGTGCCGGTCAATCGCGCTTTTCACGCTGGCCACATCGCCGGCCACCGCCAGCGATGCATCCAGAAACGCCACGGCGTTGGCTTGTTTCGGATCCAAGATTACGGTCTGACCGTTGTAGGTGATAGTGGAGCCGCCTCCCGCCAACGCCGCGCTCTGAATCTTGTCCGCATCGAAATTTCCCCGCGCCAGAATCAGCCCCGAGTGTCCGCCCGGCATGCCGTTGGACGCAATCAGCAATTCGTGCACGTCGCGGGTCGGATCAAATCCGGTCAGCGCCGTGACCTGTTGCAAATGTTGCGCCCCCTGCGCTTGAATCTGGCTCAACATATACAGCCCGAATGGCGAGGTCTTGGCCTGATCGACGTTGACCCCGGCCAAGACCTTGGCATCGGGCATGACCAGGTTCACCAGTTGCGAATCGGCGGCGGGCAGCAACCCGGCACAAAGCGCGGCGAGCGCCGCTGCGTTCAGAATCGGCACGTTCATATTCATGAGGACGTTGTCCCTTCGACCTTATTAACGAAGCGGCGTCGGCACGAGTTCCCGGCCTATTCCTGGATCGGAATCTGTCCGACGATCTCGATTCCAAACCCTTCCAATGCAACGATTTTGCGCGGATGGTTGGTAAGCAGCCGGATGGTGTGGAGCCCCAGATCGGAGAGGATCTGGGCGCCCAGGCCGTGTTCATGCTGCAGCTGGCGCTGGCCGTCGGAGGTCGCGTAATGCATGAATTCGCGTCCGTGCGGCGCGAGCCGCGACTGGCCGGCGGCATCCCTCTCGACGCGCAGAGCCGGTCCGCTCTCATGAAGGTAAACCAGTACTCCATGGCCTTCTTCGGCGATCATGCGCAGCGAGTCGCGGACTAGCCGGCCACACGCGCATGCCGTTGAGCCGAACACGTCGCCGTAGATGCAGCGGGAATGCATACGAACCAGCACGTTCTCCCGGCCCGCCACTTCGCCGCGCACCAGCGCCAGATGATGCTCGGGATTCAAGTCGCTCGTGTAGGCCACCGTGCGAAATTGACCAACCTCGGTTTCGATGCACCCTTCACCCACGCGCTTGATGAAGCGCTCGTGTTTCATGCGGTAGCGGATCAGCTCCGCCACCGAAACCATCTTCAGACCGTGGCGAGCGCAAAATTCCGCGAGCTGCGGGACACGCGCCATGGTGCCGTCCTCGTTCATGATTTCGCAGATGACACCCGCGGGAGTGAGCCCCGCGAACCGCGCGAGATCGACCGAGGCCTCGGTCTGCCCGGCGCGCACCAACACGCCTCCGTCACGGGCGCGCAGAGGAAAGATATGTCCCGGCCGCGCCAGGTCCGACGGCCGGCACGCCGGATCAATCGCCATAAGAATCGTGCGCGTGCGGTCGGGCGCCGAAATGCCGGTGCTGACTCCGTGGCGCGCGTCGATCGACTCACAGAACGCAGTTCCGAAATTCGAGGTGTTCTCGACGCTCATCAGCGGCAACCGCAAGGCATCGCATCGTTCCGGCGTGAGCGTCAGACAGATCAGGCCGCGCCCGTGCGTGGCCATGAAGTTGATGATCTCCGGCGTGACTTTCTCGGCGGCGATGGTGAGGTCGCCCTCGTTTTCCCGGTCCTCGTCATCGACGACGACCAGGATACGGCCGGCACGAATCTCCTCGATCGCCTCGGGGACCGTCACAAACGGCATAATTCATTGTATCCATTAGTTATTAAGGGCCCACACGGGTCGGGTGTCACCGGGCGCGCCCTGGGCTAAGATGGGCAATAGAGCGGTAATGGCGAATTTCGCGCGGTTTATGCCGGCAATGCCAACCTTGACGGTAACCGGCATCATCGACATTCTGGTTGTCGCGTTCCTGGTGTATCAGGCGCTGATGGTGGTGCGCGGCACGCGCGCCGGCCACATCCTGATCGGCATCAGCTTCATGGTTCTGCTATATGGTGTGGCGGTTTGGGCGGGCCTGGAAGCGCTCCGTTCGGTGCTCAATTTTATTGTCCCGTATCTGGGACTCGCTATTATTGTGCTGTTTCAGTCAGAGATCCGCCGGACGCTGGCCAGCATCGGACGGAAAGGATGGCTCACGGCGGGTTTCCGTTCGTCCGAATCCATCCATGAGATTGTGCTGGCCGTCGAGCAGCTCTCCGAGCAGAAGACCGGAGCGTTGATCGTGCTCGAGCGCGACATTGGTCTGCGGACGTTCGTGGAAAGCGGAGTGCCGTTGGAAGCGCGCATCTCTCGCGACCTGTTTCTTTCCATTTTCCAGCCGGGCCTTCCGCTCCACGATGGCGCAGTGATCGTGCAGAAGGATCGGATTGCGGCCGCCGCGTGCTTTCTGCCGCTCACCACGAATCCGCTGCTGTCGCGGAATCTCGGCACCCGGCACCGCGCCGCCATCGGCATTACGGAAGAGACGGATTGCCTCTCGCTCGTGGTGTCGGAAGAGACCGGACGCGTCTCGGTGGCCGCGGGCGGAGAATTGACCGCGGGAATTCCTATCGCCGCCATTACGGAGCGCATCAATCAGCACTTTGGAGTGCAACGCCCGCAGTCGGAGGCTCCCTTAATTGTTCACGCGCCGCACGTCGTCGCCGAACGGCCGGAGGAGCGGCGCGCCGAACGGGTCAACCTGCCATGAACCTGGTGGCGCGCTGCTGGCAAGCGCTGGTTCACAACTTCTGGTGGCGTGTGCTGGCCTTGGTGGTCGCCGTCTCGATCTGGCTGGTGGTGGCCAGCGAGCCGGAGCTGTCTACGTTCGCGACGGTTCCGGTGGAATACAGGAACATGCCCGACAACCTGGAGATGAGTTCGCAACCCGCGGAAACCGTAACGGTGGAGCTGCGCGGTTCCTCCGGCGAGTTGCGCAGCTTCGGCGAAAACCGGCAACCGTTCGTGGAACTGGATCTGTCCGATATCACACCGGGTGTGCATACATTCAGCATCGACAACAATGATGTGCGGCTGGTGCGCGGCGTTCGCCTGGTTCGCGCGTTTCCAGCCGAAGTGCGGATCGAATTCGATCGCAGGTTGGCCCGCTCCATTCCCGTCAAGGTGAGGTTCACCGACGGAAGCGCCGTGGCGCGGTATCGCGCGGTTCCTGAAAGCCTGGTGGTGGTCGGGCCGGCGCACCACGTCGAGAAGCTCGATGCCGCGCTGACCGACCGGGTGGATGTGTCATCCACCCCAGGGACTTCCGAGTATCACGTCAATGCCTTCCTGGACGACGCCTTCGTGCGGTTTCAATCGTCTTCGGAAGTGGACGTGACGGTGACAACGACGCGGAAATAATCGCCCGACTCATGCGGAGGCATCTTGGCTAAAGAGCTGTTTGGTACCGACGGAATTCGCGGTGTCGCTGGCGAGTATCCGTTGGATCCCCAGACCGTTTATGCATTCGGCGTGGCCTTGGGCGAAAATGCCACGGCGGCCCAGCCGAATCCGGAGATTCTCATCGGCGCGGATACGCGCGAGTCCGGGCCTTGGATCGCCGAATTGGTGGCCGGCGGCATCCAGAGCCGCGGCGGCCGGGTTCGCTATGCGGGTGTGATTACCACTCCGGGCGTCGCCTACCTTACGCGGACAGGCCCCTTCATGGCAGGGGTGATGATTTCGGCTTCGCACAATCCGTATCAAGACAACGGCATCAAGGTGTTCGGCCATAGCGGATTCAAACTACCCGACTCGGAAGAACACACCATCGAGCAAAACATCTTCCGGCTGCGCGAGCAAAAAGTTGGACCGAATCCCGCACGGGTTTCCATTGACGAAGGGCTCGATCGGCAGTACCTGGAATATCTGGCGTCAACAGCCGGCGTTCGTTTTGACGGCTTGCGGCTTGTGATCGACTGCGGCAACGGCGCGGCTCACAGGTTGGGCCCGGAACTGTTCCGGGGGCTGGGCGCCACCGTGACGTTGCTGTGCGCGGAGCCGAACGGCCGCAATATCAACCTAAATTGCGGAGCGCTTCACTTGGGGACCTTGCGCGACGCCGTGATGGCCCAGGGCGCCGACGGCGGCGTAGCGTTTGACGGCGATGCCGATCGCGCGATCTTCGTCGCGAAGAGCGGCAAGATCGTCGATGGGGATGCCGTTCTGCTGGCTTCGGCCCGCGCGCTGAAATCGGCGGGCCGGCTTAGCGGAGACCTGGTGATCGCTACCGTGATGTCCAATCTCGGGCTGGAGAAAGCGCTCGAACACGAAGGGATCCGCCTGGTGCGCACGCCGGTCGGAGACAAGTACGTGTTGGAAGAGATGGTGCGGCTCGACGCCGCGATTGGCGGCGAACAATCGGGCCACGTGATCTTCCGTCAATACGCCACCACAGGCGACGGTCTGCTGACGGCTGTGCGTGTGTTCGAAACCGCGCGCCTGGCAAGCGCCGGCCTGGATGAGCTGACGGCCGACTTCCGCGTCTATCCACAGAAGCTGGTGAACGTGCGCATCCGCGAGAAGAAAGCGCTCACCGACTTACCCGCCGTGGCGGAAGAGATTCGCCGCGCCGAAGAAGAACTGGCGGGTTCCGGCCGCGTCCTGGTGCGTTTTTCGGGGACCGAGCCGCTGGCACGCGTGATGGTGGAGGGCCCGGATATGGCGGGCGTGGAAACCTATACGGCGCGCATCGCGGAAGCCATTCGCCGCGAGATGGGGGCGTGAAGCGGCCGCTCCTAAGGGATACCCCCGCGCTCGCGCGCGGGGCTGGAACTGCCACGGCGCAGAATCAATCGCAGCGGATGGCGAAGACCGGGTCAACGCGGGTGGCGCGGCGCGCGGGAACGTAACCCGAGAGAGCGGCAATCAGCGCGATTCCCAATGTGGCGCCGATGAGTGTAGCGGGATCGTTGGGGGTCACGCCATAGAGCAGAGTACCGAGCACACTCGTGCCCGCCAGAGCGATGGGGAGCCCGATGGCAATCCCGATGCCGGCCAGCAGCAGCACCTCGCGCATGACCATCCAGATCACGTTGCCGGTCACGGCGCCGAGCGCCATGCGGATACCGATTTCGCGCGTCCGGCGCGCGACCACGAACGCCATCACGCCGTAGACACCGACACCGGCGAGCACAGTCGCCAGAATTCCGAACGCGGTCGACAGACTCGCGGCCAGTTTCTCCACGGCCAGCGAATCGTCGCGCTGGCGTTCCTCGGTCTTCATGAGATAGACCGGCAGGTTCGGGTTCAGCTTGCGAACCGCCGCACGCAACACGGGAAACATCTGTTCGGGCGGCACGCCCGTGCGCACGTAAGCGGTCATGCCGGCGGCCCACTCGTTCTGGAGGTAGGGGCGAAACACCTGGCGCGGCGGCTCCTGGCGCATGGTCTGATAGCGGGTATCGCGCACCACGCCGATGATTTCGATGTCGGTCTTGGTGCCGGGATCGCCGCCGAGGCCGATGTGCCGGCCGACGGCGGGGGCGTTGCCGAAGTAATGACGGGCGAACTTCTCGTTGACGATCGCCACCTTGGGCGTGGTGACGACATCGCGATCGGTGAAATCGCGCCCGGAATAAATGGGAATCTTGAGCGCCGTGAAGAACCCGGGTGAGACGTGGTTGAACCAGGGGCTCATGTCCTCACCCGGCTTGGCGGCGTAGCCTTCCACCGTCACGGTGCTGTCCCACTCGTTGTAGCTGAGCGGCGGAACGACGCACAATGCCGCTTGCTCGACGCCAGGCAGGCCCGACAGGGTCTGGGTCAACTCACGGAAGAACAGGCGAGCGCGCTCCGGCTTGTAGCCGCTGAGCGTGGGGTCGACGGAAAACGAGAGCAGGTTGCCGACCTCGAAGCCGGGATTGATCGCCTTGATATTCTGCAGGCTGCGCATGAACAAGCCCGCGCCGATCAGCAGCAGGAGCGAGAGACTCACCTGGGCGGCAGCCAGCAGCTTGCGCCAGCGGACATGGCCTCCGGTGAGCGAGCCGGCCTGATCCTTCAAGGTGGGAGCCAGTTCCGGCCGGGTCGCCTGCAATGCCGGGGTCAGTCCGAATATGACCGCGGTCAGCAAGGAAGCGGCCGCGGTAAAGATGAGAACCCGCAAATCAACGCCGGTCTGGAACTTAAGGGGCGGATCAAACTGCGGCATGATGTCCACCAGCATGCGAATGGCCGGGGGCAACATCAAGAGGCCGAGCAAACCCCCAGCGAGGGAAACGAGGGTGCTTTCAAGGAGAAGCTGGCGAACCAGGCGGCCGCGGCCGGCTCCGAGCGCCAGGCGGAGCGCGATTTCCTTCTGGCGTCCGGTGGCGCGGGCGATCATGAGATTGGCGACATTCGCACAAGCGATCAGCAGCACCATCGCGACCATGCCCATCATGGCCCAGAGCGGGGCGTCGAGAAACTGGCGGCCCTCGTCCTGGCCGGGGGCGCCCGGCATCACGTCGAGCGTCATTTTCAGAAACTGCTCGCGCGAATAGGCGGAGGCTTTAGCGAACTCCTTTTGCCGCACTTCCATTTCGAGAAGCTGGTGGAACAAGGGTTGGAGAGCGACTTGTGCATCGCGCCGGGAGGCGCCGGGTTTTAGCCGCCCGAAGATCTGTACCCATCGCTGGCGGCGGTTTTCCAGAGGCCGGTCGATGCTGGTGATCTGAGGCGCCATCATGATGGGGATGTAGACCTCGGTGGTGAAGAGGCGGTCGACCCCTTCGAACGTGGGCTCGGAGACCCCGACGATGGTCAGCTGGTGGTCGTTCACCAGAATCTGTTTGCCGATGACGGAACGATCGGCGGCGTAGCGGGTCTTCCAGTAGCCGTATCCTAAGACAGCAACCGGGGCTCCGCCCGGTGTGCGGTCCTCCTCGGCGGTGAACAGGCGGCCGAGCGCGGCACCGACTCCCAGCACGTGAAAAAATTCGCCCGAGACCAGCTCTCCGACGGTGCGCTCGCTGCTGCCGGCATAGGTGACACTCAACTGAGCCAGAGAGCGGCAGAGGATGCCGCTGAAGACCTGGTTCTTGTCCCGGAAGTCTTCATAGCGAGGATACGAAAGAGCGTTGATTCCGTTGTTGGAGCCGTAGTTCTGCCCGACCTCGCGGAGTTGTACCAGCTCGTCGGGATGGTGGACGGGCAGGGGGTTCAGCAAAATGTGGTCGAGCATGCTGAAAACGGCCGTGTTGGCGCCGATGCCGAGCGCCATCGAGACCACCGCGACCGAAGCAAAGACCGGCGCCTTCGCCAGGGAACGGACGGCGTACCGCAATTCACCCCAGAAGCTCATCGATCACCTCGTGTTGGTCTGGCTAGTAAATCATATACGCGCGGAAGCCGGTTTTGTTCCGCGCGGCGAGAGCGGGCGCAAGAGTTAACAGGCCTAAAGAACCGGGTAGGCTACATTCTGGGAGGCGATCAACTGTCCGTCGACGTACAGGCGGATGGTGGTGGTGCGGGTTGCCGCTCCGGCGTACGGAATCTGCACGTAGCCTCCAAAGCTGCCGAAGGCGGCGATGCCAATCGTGCTGGTGTCGAAATGAGTTCCAACCAGCGTGCCGGACGTGGAGTATATAGCATTCATGCTGCCTGTCACAGCAGCAGTCGCGGCCGGGATCAGGCTTTGCGCTTTCACTAAGACGGGATCGAAGCGCGACACCGGGATGAGCGAGTTCGGGAAAGCAGAACATCCCGCGGCCCGGCAGGTGGAAAAATCAAGCAAGGGAGCGAACTCGGACAGAGAAAAGTCGCCGATTCGGGCGGCCGCTGTTGGGACCGTGAAGGTGGCCTGCCAAGCCCCCTGGACCGGATCGATGTTTACGACGGCGGTTCCCCCGTCGGAGGTGGCGACGATGGAGAAGGGCCTGGCATTCGGCAGGATGTCGAAACTGGCAGTGAAGCGGGCGGCCATCAGCATGACGGAAGAAAAAATCGGCCCTCCGGTTGGGGCCCCGCCAAGCAATTGAGGGAGGGTCGAGGGATAGAGGCCGTCGATCGAGCCAGTGACATTGGCGACGTTGGAGCCAGGGGTGATCGGCACAGACGTGATATTGCTTTGCCATCCATTGATCTTTAAGTAAGCGCGATCCGTCAAGACGCCGTGGGGAACCACGTTGAGCTGGTAGATGCCGGGGAATCCTGGCGCCAGGCCGGCGAAGAGAATGTCCGCCTGACGGTCGCCGATGAACACGCTCAGGTTGCCCTGGATGCGGTTGAGCGGCTCGGTGGAAGCTCCCCCCGCGGCGGATGAGGCGGGCGGGTTGGTGGGTCCCAAGCCGGCGGCGTACAAAATAACCGGGTCGTTCCCGATGGCCGCCACGGGGTTGAAATTCGTATTGAATATCCAAGCCGGGCCCGAGGTGGAAGCATCCTGGGTGAAGAGCCCAGGTGAGTTTCGCGAAAGCCAGACGTTGAAGGGGGAGGTCTTGCCGGCTGCCGTGGTGACCACGACCGGAACTGGGGTGCCGGCATTAGGCACGCTGAGCTCGAAAGGAACGATGACATTCAGTTGAGCGGGAGAGACATAACGCATCGGCGCGGCCAAGCCGCCGAAAGTGACAGAGACGCCGCTGAGTTGATTGGAAAGCGGGACGCTCGCAGCGGTGGCCGTTTCGGAGGCGAGTTGTGAGCCGAAGATGGTGGCCCAGGTGCCGGGCGCGAGATTGCCGCTGTACGATGCGCCGTTCGTTACACCGGCAATGGTGGGCTGCGCCTGCGACAAAGCGGCGAGCGCAGTAAGTAATAAGATTCCGCGAAAGGTTTGAGGCACTTCAACCCAACATAGTTCCGCGCGCAGGTTCGGGCAAGCGGACGTGGGGACTAGATCCGGCGCAGGACCAGGGCAGAATTCTTGCTGCCGAAGGCGATGCAGTTGGCGACAGCATGCTCGATGGGGAGGCGGCGGCCGGGAGAAGTGATGTAATCCAGGTCGCACTCGGGATCCGGTTCGTCGAGATTGATGGTGGGGGGCAGCACGCCGTCGCGCATCGCCAACAAAGTGGCGGCGACGCCTGCGGCGCCACAAGCGCCCTGAGGGTGGCCGATCAGGCTCTTCAACGAGGAGCCGGCGAGCCGGTAGGCGTGTCCATCAAAGGCCAGCTTCACGGCGCGTGTCTCGATGCGATCGTTCAGTTCGGTGGAGGTGCCGTGATAGTTGATGTACTGAACCTCAGACGGGGGAATGCGAGCTTCGTCGAGAGCCATGCCGATGGCGCGGGCGGGTTCCTCGCCGCATTCTTCCAGGCGGACGCGGTGATAGGCCTCGCAGGTGGAACCATAGCCGCCGATTTCGCCGTAGATGTGGGCGCCGCGAGCGCGAGCCCGCTCCATCTCTTCGATCACGAAAAACCAGGCGCCTTCGGCCAGCACGAAACCGTCGCGATCGCGGGAAAACGGGCGCGAGGCGCGCTCCGGCGCGTGATTCCACCGGGTGGTCATGATGCGCATGAGCTGGAATCCGCGGAGGATGAGCGGGGCGATGGGTGAATCCACGCCGCCGGCGATCATGGTGTCCAGGACGCCGGCCTGAATGTGGCGGTAGGCGTAGCCGATGGCGTCGGTGGACGAGGTGCATCCCGTGGAGATAATGTGGCTCAGGCCGCGGAATCCGAAGCGCATGGAAACTTCACTGGCCAGCGTGCCAATGGTGCCGGTGGGGATGGTATAGACGCTGCACTGCTTCTGATGGCCGGTGTAGTAGAGGCGGTATTGTTCCTCGGTGAAATCCTGGCTGCCGCCGCCGGAACCGACGATGACACCGATGCCGCGCAACTGGTCGCGGGTCAGGGAGCGGGCGTCGAGGCCGGCATCGTCGAGAGCCTCGGCGACACTGGCCGCGGCCAGGGGCACGGCGCGGGAAACGTGGGGGCGATCCTTCACATCGACGTAACGCTTCTCATCGAATTCGTCCGGCACCTGGCCGGCCACCTGCACCAGGAATCCCGAAGGGTCGAAGCGGGTAATGCGCCGCACACCGCTGCAGCCGCTGCGCGTTGCCTGCCAAAAACATTCTCGTCCGATTCCGTTCGGGCTGACCGCGCCGATTCCCGTGATGACCACTCGCCGCATAGGGGTTGTTTTGCCTTTAGTCTGTCTGACAGTATAGGCTGAAAGCTATGGGGGTTGCCCGGGAGCAGCGCACCACCGATACGCTGAGTGTCTATCTGGCTGGTTTGCAGGCCGGAATGGCGGCGGCCCTGTTCATGCTGGCGTGGCTCGGACTGGCCGCCGTGTGGCGGCAGAGCAGCTTCTGGACGGCGGAAAACCTGTGGGCGAGCACGTTTTATGGCGCTTCCGCGATCCGCAGCGGTTTCTCGACGAGCACGCTTTCCGGAACCGCGTTATACCTTCTGGTGTACAGCACGTTGGGCGGGTTATTCGCGGCAGCGGTACGCGCCAAGTTTCCAGGTCTGACGCTGCTATTGGCCGGCGTGGCAGTGGCGGCCGGGTGGTATTACGTATCGTTTCATGTGATCTGGCATACCATCAACCCGCTGGTGTCGTTGCTGCACGCAGAGCGGCCCACGCTGGTGGGACACGTGATTTATGGCGCGGCACTGGCGGGATTCCCACGCTATCTTCCAGCCGCGGCCCCTGTGCCTCCGGCCTTGGCCCCCGCATTAGCGGCGGCGCCCGAGCCCGAGCCGGAACCGGCGCCGCACACACCTGAGACATAAGCAGAGGTTCGCCGATCCAACAAGCGGGCTGTCCCGGTGACTCCGTAACCGGCTGGGAAGCGGTTGAATATCGCCGCCCGCGCACTCACGGGGCGCGGCTGAAGCCGAAAGCGATATCGAAACGAGCGGGACGCTACGCTAGACGCCGGCAGACACCACGCCGACGCCTGGCCGGTTCACGGTTTCGAGAGCGGCCATTTCCTTCCGGAATTGGACGTGGCGGAGACGGGTCAACTCGACCAAAGGACGCCATACGGCGTGAACGAGGTGGTGCTTGATCAAGAAGCGCCAGAAGCGATTGGAGCGCTTGTAAAGATACGACATGGCGAGATACGGGGGCACGGCGCGCCAATCGGCGGGACGGCGACGCCAGATGGAAGTATGCGAAAAGAGGCGGTGATAGATCCAGGCATAGCCTTCCTCCAACTCCTCGGGCGCCATGTGCTTCGGGCGGAAGACGGCGTGGGCGGTGTCGTAGAGAGACCAGTCGCGGTGCAACAAGCGGCCTTCGGCTTCCATCTGGCGGAATAGCGGGGTCGCCGGATACGGAGTCAGGATGTGGAACGTGGCGCATTCGAGGCGGTTCTCTTCGATCCAATCGGCAGTGCGGGCGAACACATCCTGGCGGTCATGGTCGAAGCCTAAGACGAAGGAGCCGTTCACCTGGATGCCGTAATCATGCAGCAAGCGGACACGGTGCGCGTAGCCGGCCGTCTTGGGCGTTTTCTTGCGGGCATCGGCCAGATTCTGGTCGGTGAGCGACTCGAATCCGACGAAGACACCGGTGCATCCCGCAAGAGCCATCGCTCGGATCAACGAGGGGTCGTCTGTCACATCGATGGACACGGCGGCGCTCCAAATTTTGTGGAGAGGGCGCAACGCCTGGCAGAGATCGCGGAGATAGGGGCGGTTGGAGCCGAGATTGTTATCGATGAAGACGGCATAGGGCTGGCCGTCGGCGGCGAACTCCGCGGCGACCTGGGCGGGCTCGCGCATTCTGTAGGGCATGCGCAAGCCATCGGTGGCGAGATAGCAGAAGCCGCAACGGTTGTGACAGCCGCGGGTGGCAATCAGGCTGGTGGTGGTGAGGAAACTATGGCGCGGGAGAAGGGAGCGGCGGGGCGAGGGATCACGGCGGTAGTCGCTCTCATAAGTGGCGGCGTATCGGGCCTGTAGACAGCCGGATTCGACGTCGGCCAGAATGCGCGGCCAAAGCTGAACCCCGTCGCCGACGGCCAGCGCGTCCGCATGGGGCGCACATTCCTCCGGACAGGAGAGCACGTGCAGGCCGCCGAGCACGACCTTGCTACCGCGGCGGCGATACCAGCGCGCCAGCTCGAAGGCGCGGTTGGCGAAAGTCAGGTGGACAGTGATGCCGACGACTTCGGGCAGGGGCGCACACGGAGGCGGGCCGTCGAGGAGGTTCTCGTCCCAGTAACGAACGTGCCAGTGCGCAGGGGTGGTGGCGGCGAAGGCGGTCAAGGCGAGAGTGGGAGTGAGGACATGCTTGCCGAAGCTGGCATTGGGATCTTTTGGATAAAAGGGGTTGATCAAAAGCGCGTAACGCGCCTGGACGGGACCGGCCGGGAGCCCGGGGTCCAGCCGCGGCGGGCGGGACATATCGGCGGGGTACCAGCGGGGCGACCTTGTCTGCGGATGCATAGTCTCATCAAGCACTTTACATATCAAAGTACTTCGTGTCAAGGGCGCGGCCGAGGCGGGTAGCGGGCTGAGCGGCCCTTTCGTTTGGCCCACTCTGGGAATATACTGTTGCCATCATTTTGTGACCTTCGAAGGTCGTAACGTGAAGGAGGATCCGATGCTGAAGAAACTCCGTGGTTTCGCGGCTACCTTTGCCGTATTGGCGGCGATCGGCCTGGGGCAGGCGCAGACTGGTTCGGTGCCGGACCAGCCCACGTTTGCCAAGGATGTGGCGCCGATCCTGCAGGGCCACTGTCAGAACTGCCATCGTCCGGGCAATATCGGTCCGATGTCCCTGCTGACCTACCAGGACGTCCGCCCGTGGGCTCGCGCGATCAAGCTGCAGGTCTCGCAGCGCAACATGCCGCCCTGGTATATCTCGCGCACGATCGGCATTCAGAAGTTTAAGAACGATCCGTCTTTGACCGACCGGGAGATCGCCCTGATTTCGCGGTGGGTGGACAACGGCGCGCCGTTGGGGAACGAGCGCGATCTGCCTCCTCCGCGCAAGTTTGAAGACAACGACCGCTGGCACATCGGAGAACCGGACGTGGTGGTCCAGTTGAAGAAGGAAGTGCTGGTGAAGGCCAAGGCTCCGGACTACTGGGCCGATCTTGACCTCGAAGACCTCGGGCTCAAAACCGACCGTTACATCCAGGCCATCGAAGTGAAGCCGGTCAAAGGGGTCAAGACGGTGCATCACGCGGTGGCGCAGTCGCGCTATGAGGACGAGCAAGGGAACCTGCAACAAGGTTTGCTGGAGGAATACGCAGTCGGCAAGTTCGGCGACATCTATGCCGCCGATACCGGGCGCCTGATCAAGGCGGGAACGCAGGCTTATGTGAATGTCCACCTGCACGCGAACGGCGAAGACACCACGGTGCAGATTGCACTCGGGATCAAGTACTATCCGGCAGGTTTCGTTCCAAAACACATCGAAACTGTGCAGCACGTGGGCGACAACGAAGACCTCGACATTCCGCCCAACACCAAGAATGTCCGCGCCGACGGCTACTCGGTTCTGCTCAGGCCCGCGCGCATCACGGCGTTCCAACCGCACCTGCACAATCGCGGCCAAGCCCAGTGCCTCGAGCTGATCTATCCGCCGCAGGCCTCGGGCGGACGAGCGCCGAAGGAAACCGTGAGCTGCGTCGACCGGTATCACTTCAACTGGCACATCGTCTACTTGTATGGCGAGGACGAGCAACCCATCGTGCCCGCCGGCACAGTGTTGCACGTGACTTCGTGGTTCGACAACACAGCCGGCAACAAGTACAACCCGGACCCGACGAACCCCATCGCGTTTGGCCAGCGCTCCATCGACGACATGAGCTTCTCGTGGCTGAGCTGGTATAACCTGTCCGACGACGAATACAAGCAAATGTTGACGGATCGGCTGGACAAAGCCAAGAAGCTGAGCGCTTCGCGGTAGAGGCAGGCGGCGCACTCATCATGAGATCGCACAGGGCGGAGGCGCTAGCGGGGGTCGTGGTGTTCGCGTTGCCGTTGCTGCTGCGCGCGCAAGCCATTCCGGACGTTCTTCCGGATGAATCCGAATTCAACCGCGTGGCCGGCCAAAACATCCAGCCCTTTTACGAGGGCTGGCAAAGAATGCCGGACGGGCACCTGGTCATGTGGTTCGGCTATCTGAACCGGAACTTCAAAGAACTTGGCGACGTCCCAATCGGCCCCGACAATCACTTCGACCTGCAGGCGGATCTGGGCCAGCCGACGCATTTCTACCCGCGGCGTCATTTGTTCGTGTTCAAAGTGGACGTGCCGAAGGACTGGCCCGCCGAGAAACGCGTGGTGTGGACCGTGAACTACCACGGCAAGGTTGCGGCGGCGAGTGGATGGCTCCAGCCGGAGTGGGAAGTGGACGACGGCGTGATTCAGATGAACATCGGACCGGGAGGGGCGCCGCCGGAGAACCCTCGCAACCAGGCTCCCACGATCGCGGTTCGAGGCGACACCACCGTATCGGTGGGCGGCACACTAAAGCTGGCCGCCACCGCGACCGACGACGGC
>Ga0126371_10000309_pt1 | contig 39596 bp, 39 predicted proteins | sample PanSoiMetaPlot_4_FD_110145 | JGI IMG/M metagenome (GOLD analysis project Ga0126371, IMG submission 110145) | Tropical forest soil microbial communities from Panama - MetaG Plot_4 | ecosystem: Environmental > Terrestrial > Soil > Tropical forest > Bulk soil | place: Panama | collected 2016-02-17
CTATACCTGTTCACCTACTGTTCACCTACTGTTCACCTACTGTTCACCTACTGTTCACCTACTGTTCACCTACTGTTCACCTACTGTTCACCTACTGTTCACCTACTGTTCACCTACTGTTCACTTAAATTGAATCGAACCGTTACTAGATGTTATGTGCCCAATGGTTATGGCTCCGAACCCAAGCATACGGACACCGTCCGCATCATTCCAATCCTAGAATGAACTGTAACCATTGCCCTAGCTCTGGCAGCATGCACGGTTCTAACGCACGCTATGCTAATTTACTGTCTACTGATACAAGCACCTCGCTACGCGACACCGCACCGAATAGCTGGAAGCTACGCTCAGTTAGCCCCTGCCTCTTCGGCTAAGCTATCGTCTGCTGAACCGTTTTCAGAATCGTCGAACAGTTCGTCATCATCGCTATCTAAAACCATCGGTAGTGGGGTGGTTTGTTTGAAGTACTCACGGAGCCAGTAAACACACTGTTCGAAATTGCCTCTCTGAGTTAGCACCTTGTACTTACCCTTGTCCAAAACCACAACCCTGTGATTCGGATCATTCCAATTTTCGTGTTCACTGTTCCACAGCCCCTCACGATTCATACGGCGCATGGTCTCGCGAATAATCACCACCACCTCATCCACACTGAAAGCCCACGAATCCCTAACCTGATTATCCGTGATAGCCATCAGGTAATCATAAATTACGCGACCTAATGCCTGATAGGCGACACTGTGATATACAACGTAGTCTTCGCTGATATCACCGAATCCCTTGTGAGCATCACGCACTTGAGTGAACTCCGGCAGATTGAACACTACTGCATCAATCACTCTGCCAGTCTCTTGCACACTTAACTGCCTGCTATACTTGCCTGTGAAAGCGCAGTCGAACTTACCACGGGTTTTACGCTCCACCTGTATCAGGGTGCATAGATTAGAGAAACTGAGGATATGCTGTGTATATCCTTTGGCTCCGCTCTTACTCTTTTTAGGTGTACTCCTATCGAAGTCAATATACTGGCTGATTACTGGCGCAGTCAACCGCACACTACCGGCAGTCTCGCCAGTTTCGCGACGTCGCATCGCTACCTGTTTAGCCAACAGCACTGGCTCGGACCTTTCTTCGAAGGCCAAATTTTGAGCCTTGTTGGTACGCTTTGGATTTTTGTTGACATCGCCAAACAGTGTGTGTCGCTCCGCAGTATCAGTCGGGTCAACTGCGGTTATCTGAATTCCGATTCTCTCATTTTCGAGATTAGGAATCTCAGACATATCGCTGAAATGACGCAGTTGCCCACCGATTTCTTCTACCGCTTCACCCTGTCCACCGTCTGCTAACACTCTGGCTAACCGTTCGCGGAGACTGACCAACAGCTTAAGAACGTAATCGATAGCTGCTGTACGGTGCTGACCGTCTATAATCAGCAGCCAATGCGGAGGTATAGTAATGCTAGCTGTCTGATTGCCGTTGGCATTGCCATTTAATTTGGTCAGCACATCCAGCATTTGATTATTAGCTGGAATGCAGAGAATCGGAGGGAAGTACCTGTCATCATTAGCCAGCAGATAATCAGCGATTTCCCTGACTCGCTTCATGTCGATAGCGCGTTGATATCGCTCGAAAATATGCAGGTTAGCCTCAATCTGTTCTGGTTTCTTGCCGATATCCTCATGGCCATCAGGTAGCTGACTGGCGTATAGGTCTTTAGCGTATCGCGTCGAGTTAAGCAGTTCACGGAAAGTCACTGAACACAGCCATGACTTGCGGATACCCATGTGAGTGCCAATGACACTGACCGTGATAGGCTCTGCTTGTGCCTGACTAACGTCCTCATCACCTGCTACCGATTCGCCGTTAGTAACCACGACTGGCTCGGCTTCGCCTTGTTTCCTAGCTGTTACCTTCTCTTCGGCTTGCAGCCTTGCTGCTTGCGCCATTGCCCGAGTTTCCTTTTCTGTAGTGCTCATATTCTCACTTATTTCCGTTGCTATCGTCAGTATCATCGCTGTCTGACGGTTTCGTGGTCGCGTTTTGAATTGGAAGATTGGTTGAAACTACCCATCTACCATCTGACAGTCTATCTAACTGCAAATGTCCCCTTGGCGATTCAAATTCCATCTGGATTTGCTTAACTGTATCGCCCACCGGAATCTCAACATCCCATCCTATGGGTTTATTTCGAACCTTGTCGTCCCAACTTGCGTAATCAAACCTGTACCTTGCCCTTGGCATCTATATCCTCTTTTTCTGTCTGTTAGCTGTGTTCTCTCCTTAATTCACGTAATCACCTACTGATATTGTTAACTTCTCACCCTGACGGGTGTGAACTGAGAAGTTGGCACGATTCTTGCACGTTACCGCGCAATCGCGCCGTGTCACAGACTGTGCCTATCAGTCGTCTTTGCTGAGGCACGTTGCCCGCGATTGTTTCTTGGCTCTGACCTCGCGGACCTATACCCCTGTCATCAGGCTGTTAACCTGACCTAGCCCGGAGACGCTACCGTTGCTCTCTGCCGCTAGCAGCTTTGGTTTTGGTAGACATCCATAGTAACTGCAATCGACGTGCCTGCCAACAGCCGATCAGCTAAATAAAAAGTGCTTGATTTTCCTCATGTTTTTTAGGGCAAATAGCCTGACTGTGTAGAAATTGTTTCAAACTGTGTAACTTTGTGCAACATGTGTCAGGACATGTCCCATAATGAGACTTGGCACGGATCTTGCAGCCAACTTTCGCTTTTTATTTGCTATTAGCTGAGCTTATACAATAAACGCAAAGCTTGAAAAAAATCTAATATCTTGAAAAAATCCTTGTTCTGAGATTGAAAAAGGTATAAACTGAACGCGCGAGGCCGCTCGTAATTCGCAAAATGCGAAAATGAAGTTTCAAATGGGTAAAGGAGGACCAATGAACCTAGCAGAGCAGGCACTTAAGTACTATTGGGAGTATATGAAATACTATCCCGAATATGATTCTTGGTTGATCTTGCATCAAGATAAAGTCTACTTCAGGGTTTCTAAGATTGTAAGATTCTGTCGCTTAACTAATCCTCGAATATTCACTTTTTTAGATAGATATGAATTGTCAGAAGTATTTCCTAATACTAAGCAATTTAAAAATCCTGATAGTCAGCTTACTTATCATTGGATTACCTTAGATAAATTCAAGGAGATTATCTGTGAAGAAAACTATCTGTCAGCCCTGTCGCAATGGGAATCGTGAAAAAAAGAAACCTGGTCATGCTAGCTGTACTGGTGGGTGTGACTGCTTTTGCCATCTTACCTGTAATGTATGCCGTCGCCAGTTACTTTACACTGTATCAGCAGTGGCTGAATACTATGTTACTGCGGATAATCCGGTCATGGTCTACTGTCGCAATTGTAAACCGATGCGTATGGACGGCATCCGGAGGTATTGTCAAAATGAGCCATACTAGCGTGCAGGCATTCAAGGAGTATCTCTTGAAAAATGAGACTGATCTATATCATAAGTTTTTAGGTGAATTCACGGTGGAAGTGGGTGGCAATGCTCACATTACTCGGATTGAATCTAACCTGACTAGTCAAGGTATTCCTGATGCCGATGTTGCATATCATGGTCGCGAATTTTGGGTTGAATTCAAATATGGTGATAACAAACTCGAACCGTTACAGATTAGCTGGATCAGAAGACATGCCTTATACGGTGGCAAGACTTTTGTCATCCGCTATCGTAATCAAAAGTATGAGTTATCACTGAATCTAGATGCTAAAATGGAGACTATTACAGATATCTATCAGGCAGTCAGATTAATTGTGGCTTGGATGAGGACCAAATAGTGGCAGCAACACCAAACGGTAAATTCAGTCAAACTATTGAGCGATTGGCTCAGCAACTCCGTGAATCCAACGCACGGATTAAACAACTGGAGGCTGTTATAGCAAAAGAAAGAACCAAGAAGAAGGAATTGGAAGAAACCACCATTCCAGCAGTAATGGACGAGCAGATGTTACCTGGTGTAACTCTGGCCGATGGCACTAAAATTAGTGTCAGGGCAAATTATCATGCTACGCTATTTAAAGCCATGATAGATGGCAAAGAGAGAATAGATCCAAATAAAGCTCACGTTTTTTATGAATGGCTTGAAGCCAATGGCTATGGAGGACTGGTTAAACAAAGCTTCACCGTGTGGACTAAGAACATCGTGGATATCAATGCGCTTAAGATAATCTGCGATGAATATCATTTGGATTACGAGATAATAACTAAGAATATCCATCCCAAAACCCTGGAGGCATGGCTCAAAGAACAGACGGAGGCAGGCAACAATATATCTGGAGCCGATCAGATGTATAATCACTACATCGGTCGAAAGGCGTGGATGAGATGATAATCAAGAAACGATCACTGTTAACCGGCAAGAAGAACGAGATGGACCTTCCTGTAACTCCAGTGCAGTTAGATTACTGGGATAAGAGCAAAAGATTAATTCAGGATATCTTTCCGTGGCTGACTGTCGAGCAGCGAGAGTTTTTAATATCGGGAGTGACACCAGAGGAGTGGAACAAGTACATGAAGCCACCCAAGGAATAGCATGAAATTTGACAAGCTAATGCTGGAAGCTCATTCAGCGAACCAACGTAAAATTTTGCAAGAACTGTTTACCAAGATGAACACTTCCTACACTGGGGATCATAATGACAGCTACTATGTGCAGTCTTATTTAGTCCGGGGACATTATCGTCGAAGAAGACAACCACTTAAACTGAGGGTAGTCAAATGAACAAGGAGAGTGCATTACGGGAACTGATCGACGTTACTAAACTCATAGCTCAATTGGAGGAGAAAAGTCGAAGGTTAGTAGTAGAAATTCTAGCACAACCAATGGAGGAACCAAAGGAACTAGTCATACCATCATTTCCTAAACGTGGTAATAGATATGCTTCGATAAATTATAATGGGGTGAAGCTTGGAGCGACTGAGGCTACTGTTCTTAAGTGGCTTGAAGCACACGGTGAATCTACTGTTAAGGCCGTAGCTGATGCAATAAAACAAAGACCTAATCCAGTGCAAAATACTATGAGGAGGTTACTAACTAAGAAATTAGTCATTCATAACTCAAACAATCCACGTTATGTTACTTGGTCAGCTATTCAACGCAAAGCAGAGGAGATGAATCATGCCTAATGACAAGATTGATGTAACTGGTGATGAGAGCCTCGGCTTCGAAACAATGCAGGCGAAGGATTTCACAGCCCCCTGGCTGGTTATCCTGCAGGGACTCTCACCACAACTGCAACCGGGAGGACCTTTTTATGCTCCTGAGGCTAAACTTGGACACATATTTAGTGTTAATTCTCGTCAATGCTATAGCAGTGTCCACGTCATTCCAGTTAGGTTTTCGTCTCAGTGGGTTGAATGGAAACCGAATCGAACTGGTTTTGCAGGCACTTACCCTATTTCTGATCCCCCCTCTGATATGGTTACTGATCCACTAAATCAGTTACACAAATACCGTTCGAGTAATATGAACGACTTGGTGATGACAAATTACTACCTGTGCATGCTGCAAGAAGAGCATTGGGATCGAGTCATCATCAAAATGGAAAAAACTCAGATGAAAAAATCAAAACAATGGAATACTATGATGATGGCTCGTAAACGTGAAGGCGTGACGATGCCTATCTTTTCTAATATCTATAAATTATCAGTGGTCTCCGAAAGTAATACCCAAGGCATCTGGTATAGTTGGAAGATTGAGTTTGATAGTGAAGTCAAAACTCTGGAAATGTATAACAATGCCAAAATAACATACCAGAGCCAAGCTGATTTCCTGCCAACTCAGGCGATTGCTTATCAGCCAATAACTGGAAGTAACGGAGAAGGAGAAGATCCGATATAAGTTAATGTAATGGGGGCAAACATAGGTGGATGATGGCCGATGAATGGCAAGCAAAACAGATGTACGAATTATTCAGAGGTTCTGACTTAGCTCATGGAGAGTTCACTCCAACTGGCTACAAGGGGAAAAAACTAGATGGCAAAGCGTTTATTGTACATAGTTCACCTACTGTAGAAATGTGGTTAGATCATTTAAATGGTGATCCACCGAGTCTAGGTATAATTCCCATTAACGCAGATTCTCAATGTCATTGGGGAGTAATAGATGTAGACGACTATGAATTAGATTTTGTTGACCTATTAACTAAAATAAGAGCACTACCTTTAATTTGCTGTAAAAGTAAATCAGGGGGTGCTTGGTTATTCCTATTTTGTAAACAACCTATTGCAGCTAAAACCATGATAGCTTATTTACAAGGTTTTGTGTCGCAGTTAAACTTAACTAGTCCAGAAATATTTCCCAAACAGGGGGTGATCATACCTGGTTCTACTGGTAATTTTCTTAATATGCCTTATTATGGTGCCACTAGGTACTGTATTAGGCTTACAGGCGATACTAATACAAATGGTAGGGGACCTCTCAGGGAACTCACCCTCTCTGAATTCATCGATTACGCCTACAGTAAAAGAGTAGGAAACGAACTTTGGGGTAAGTCATATATTGATTATAGTCAAAGTCCTATTGAAGATGGACCTCCGTGTCTTCAATTTATGAGTATTAATGGGTTTCCAGAAGGAACCCGCAATACTAGTTTACTTAATATAGGCGTCTATCTTAAAAAAGCTCAGCCAGATGAATGGCAAGCAATATTACGTAAATATAATGAAAAACTTTTTACGGCTCCTCTTGAAAATAAAGAAGTAGAAACAATTATTAGATCATTGGATAAAGGTAAAGATTATCGATACCAATGCCATAGTGAACCGCTTCAAACTTTCTGCAATGCAACTGAATGCTATACACGTAAATACGGCATTGGTGATAAGGATTCTTTACCCCTTTTTATTAATATTATTAGAATACCTGGTGATGATACAGTATGGATTATTGAAACAAATAAAGGAAGACTAACACTATCTACCATCGAGTTTTATAAATACGATAAATTTCAAATGAAATGCATGAGTATACTTGGTACTTTACCTCCAAAAATGAAGGCAGTTCAATGGGAAAGTTTTGTGCAATCTCAAATAGAAAAAGCAGTTGAAATTAAAGAATCATCTATGTTTGCATCCAGTGAATTACCGTCTATTTTCATGCAATTTGTTACTAGTAAACTAATAACTAGTAATAAGTTTGAGGAAGTTATAGAAAATAAAGTTTGGTATGATGAAGTCAATCAACAAGTTATTTATAGAAGTGAATCATTTTTTAGTTTTTTAAAATATAGGCGTATTATGCTAGCTAAAGGCCTAGTTCAGATGTTTCTTAAAGATAAAGGCTTACGTCCTATTGATCCCAAACCAGGAGGCAGAAAAACATATCGTTGTAACAGTGTTAAGATAACCTTAGACGAAGAGGAGCAAATTAAGCTTAGAATTGGATTGGTTAAAGGAGATATATTATGAAACCGGAACTGATACTTGGAGGACCAGGTACAGGGAAAACTTACCAACTAACAGAAAGAGTCAAACGGCTTAATTCTAAAAATTTTGCTTTCTTAGCTTTTACCAAGAGGGCTGCCAATGAAGCCAAACAACGACTCTCCAAGCACTTCTCAAAAAATGATTTGGAGAATACAAGGACTATTCATAGCCTTTGTTTTAATTTACTTGATTTACGTCGTCAGCAAGTGGTGAATGATAAGCATCTAAAGGCTTTTGGCGAACAAAAGGGTTACAGCTTTAAAACAACTACTAATCCAACTCAAATAGCTGATGATAACGATGATTGGTATCATATGACCGAAGATGATGTTGAGTACCGTAAATTGCAAATAGCTGAAGCTAAGATGGAAACCCCTGATGTATTTGATGTAAGCATGCTCAGATCTTATATGCAATTTAAAACCGAGAATAATTTAGTTGACTATAATGATATGTTAAAAATGGCATTAGCTGACGATGTACGATTTCCTGTATTAGACTTACTTTGTGTAGATGAATTACAAGATTTAACTCCATTACAGATGCAGGTAATATATAAACTAATACATGGAGCTAAACATACTGTATTTGCCGGAGATGGCAACCAAATGATATTTGAATGGGCTGGGGTTGATCGCAAGGAGTATTTAAGCCTAGTTGATCAGTGCGATGTTGATGTATTAGTTAAAAACTATCGATTACCCACTGGAATAAACGGTAAGGCTCACAATATATTAACTGATTCACACACTTTTAGAGAGGATGATGGATCAGTTTACCATATATCACCGACATTTCAATTGAATGAGCCATATTTAGTGTTGGCTAGACATAGACATATACTGAGTAGAAGAAAAGCTGAATTAGAAGATTATGGAATGCCAGAATGGTGTTGGCTCTATGAAAAGGATGAAAATAAAAATAAACACATTAAAGTTTATAAATCAACAATACATGGAGCAAAGGGGGCTGAAGTAAATAATGTAGTTATACTTCCTGATGTCAGTCCAGCCGTAGATGATAATCTATATAGCGAAGCCGAACGGAGAGTGTGGTACGTAGGCTTAACCAGGGCAAAAAAGAGACTTGTTATAATGGAGCCAATGACGGATCTATTCTATGACCTCACCTAGCTTTAAACGTACAGATGAAACCAAGCGTATCGTAGTAGACATCGAAACCGCAGATCCAGGAATTAAACAGAAAGGGGCTGGTTATGTCAGGGGTCAGGGTTATATTCTTGGTATTGGTATCAAATGTGATGATCAATCTAGTGAGTATTACCCTATTAGACACCAGGATGCACAAAACGTTGATGCAGGGCAGGTTTCCGATTATCTTCATAGTATACCTAGCTCAACTTGTATCGTTGGTCATAATATTCTCTATGACGTGGGCTGGTTGAATTACGAGTTTGGCTGGTTTCCTAAGAATCTTTGTTGCACTCTCTTGACCTCACAATTAGAGAATAATTCACATCATCATCATTCACTCGAATGGCTCAGTAAACATCACGGTATCGGTGAAAAGATTGAAATTGATCCTAACAAGCTATCATCGATGCCCATGCGAAAGGTAGCTCAGTACTGTTGTCAGGATGTTGAATTAACTGCTAAGCTAGATCGTAAGCTATGGCAATACAGAGATTCGGAGGCAGCTAAGCGTGAATTTGCTTTAATCCCCATTATGATTAAGATGAAGGCTAAAGGCATTAAGATCGATCTGAAACGACTTGAACAACTTGAAAAAAGTTTTACTAAGGAGTTTGAACAGAATCAAAGATTGACTGGAATAAATAATATTTGGGCAGCGATGGAAATAGCAAAACTATTTAATAATCTAAACCTACCTATCTTTAAAACTAAACCAACTAAGGCTCATCCGCTAGGCATGCCATCATTCCCCGGTTGGTATTTAGAATCATTCGATCACTTTCAGGTTCAGGCATTATATAGGGCTAGACAATTCCACCGATTAGTTAACACTTTCTGCGTGGGAATCAAGGAGAACCTATGTGGCGAACGTCTTCACCCTGACTTCTTTAATGGCCGTAGTGAGTATGGAGGTACTGTTACTGGTCGTTTTAGTTCTGCTCATCCCAATGTTCAGCAAATACCCCATCGTACTGAAGAAGGAATGCTTCTCCGCTCAGTCTTTCTGCCTAATAATCGGTTTTGGTATAAGTATGATTATAGTCAACAAGAACCCCGTCTCATGCTGCATTATGCTTCCAAACTCAATCTTAGAGATATCCAGAAATGGCGAGATTTGTATATTAACCCGAACGCCGACTTCTACGAACCCATACAAAAGTCGATGGGTATTGAAAGATTTCCAGCGAAAACTATCACCCTGGCTACTTGCTATAATATGGGGTTCCGAAAACTCGCCCGAATGATGCACATTAGCGAAGAACAGGCTCAGCAGTATCTCATAGCTTATCGCCGTTCGGTGCCTTGGTTAGCCGAACTCAAGCGTTATTGCGAAGCGAGGATCATGGAACGGGGTTTCGTTAAGACTTATGGGGGCAGACAGTTACACTTACCTAGGGCTAATGCTAGTGATTCCTTTAATCATCTGATTCAGGGTAGCGCTGCCGATCAGATTAAGGAGGCAATGGTCCAGATCTATCAAAAGTTTGATTTGGTGCCCATGCTTCAGGTGCACGATGAACTGGCTTATGACTTGGATGAAGGTGAAGTCAACGACGAAAAAGACCTGGCCATCAAGGAGGTAATGACCAAAGTATTTCAGTTAGACTTTCCCACCAAAGTGGACATGACACCAGGGCTCAATTGGAGGCAATGTGGGTGAAAAACTAGCAACCATATTAGTGATAATTTCACTTATTGCTTTTTTTATAATCTCTGCTTGGCAGATTGTCTGGCTAATCAGGAGGCAATGCGGATGAGATGGTATAAACGGCTACGACTCAAAAGACTATATCGTCGATATTTACCTAGAAGAAGGAGAAAGAGATAATGGCCGTAAACCAGGCTGACTTGGAATATCTAGAGGAGATCATTAACTACTGTTTTGACCATCCTAAGCTAAGCCCTTGGGAGAAGAAATTCATGACTGATATGAAGCAGCGTTTCGATCAGTACAAGGAACGGATCATGGTGAGTGAAAAGCAATGGGCTGTGCTCGAAAGGATCTATGATGCCTGTCAAACTGTATAAACACCAGGAAAAAGCTTTAAATTTATCTAAAGATCTAGATGCTTATGCGTGGTTTTTGGAAACAGGTACCGGTAAAACCATTGTCAGTTATGAAAATATCAGCCATCTATATACACAAAAGAAAATCCAGGGTGTTATTGTTACTGCACCTAAGACAGTATTAAGACCAGTCTGGGTTGAGACTTTAGAAAAATATTACATGAATTTAAATCATTATCTATTTCAATGGATCGGAGGCATGTCAGAAAACCAGGCACAGTTACTTGAGTATGCCTATCAGAATCCTTATCAACGTTTATATCTATTCTTAATAAATATCGAAGCATTCTCTCATAAAAGAATATTTCCCTATGTTAAAAATTTTGCCACCAAATTAAAGACCCTTTGGATTATTGATGAATCTACCACAATCAAGACCCCTAAAGCAATCCGAACCAAGCAAATAATAGCTCTATCACAGTTAGCAAGGTATCGACGGATATTGACAGGGTTTCCCATATTGAAGTCACCAGAAGACTTATATAGTCAAATACAGTTCTTAGGAAATAATCTAATCCCATATCGTTCCTTTTACGCCTTCCGCAATGACTTCTGCTACACCAGACAACTAGACAACCGAGTCACTATCACTACTGGACCGAAGAACCTAACGCGGTTGCAAGAAATAATAGCACCATTCTCTATTAGGATTTTGAAGAAAGACTGTTTGGACTTACCCGACAAGTTGCACACTATACGCAGTGTCGAGATGACTGCCGAGCAATCCCGCTACTACAACCAAATGAAGGAGCAAGGTTATGTCGAACTTAAGAAAACCAATAAGAAGATTTTCGCCTCAACCTTACTGGTTCAGTTGGAACGTCTACATCAAATTGCTAACGGCCTTCTTATTACCAGTGGCACTTTTATTAGTTGTGAGAAATATTCTGTTCTAGCCGAAATTATAGAAAATGAAATAGGTGATCGACAGTTTGTAGTATGGGCTAACTACATAATGAACATAGAAATGATTCATACTAGTCTACAAGATAAAAATATCAAAACTCAAAAAATCTACGGTAACACTGGCGTAGCCGAACGCACTAAATATATTGAACTATTTGTTCAAGGTAAGCTTCAAGGTTTAGTTTGTAATCCGGCCACGGCGATGCATGGGCTTAATTTAGTGCAAGCTTCCACTGCCATCTACTTCAGCAATTCTTTTCATCTGGAACATAGAATTCAATCGGAAGATCGTCTGCATCGTATAGGACAACACAATAAGGTGCTATATATTGATTTGCTGACTGAGCGTACAATCGAAGCACGAGTTCTAAGTCAGTTACAGTTAAAACATAATATAGGCGCACAGGCTCTCGGTGATGAGTGGGAGTCATGGTTTAATTAGGACACCTACCACCAATATCACTAGCTAGGGGTCCGGCATAAGGGCTGCTAGAATTACCAAAGCACATAACTCCGACTTCATATACCGGTATGGTTCCACTATCGGCTACACCATAGCCGGTGTTGCCTTGCATGAAACCACCAGTAAGTTGTTTGTATCCTGGTGAGCTACCAGTGAACACTACGCCACTGGCTCCATTTAGTTTAACCTGGTTATTATTATATTGGACATTGTAATTCGATTGATCATAGATACCGTAGCTAGCGTTAGAAGAGATAACATTATTGCTGATAATGATTGGACCAATATTGGTTGGTCCTAATATAATTCCAATACCATAACCACCTGGAGGGGTACAGCCAGAGATTCTACCACCAAATTCTTGGTAGCCATTAGTCACCGAATAATCACCACCAGCAGTGTCTAATAGGATACCGGCTAAACAGTCACCACTAGAAGTCCATCCCACAATTTGTCCATCATAGATACCAGTACCAGGAGCACCACCACCCTGAATAAATATACCATACTGGTGATTATTCCAGGTATAAGGGTGTATCCATGGTGCTAAATTATTAAAGGTGCCAGTGGTGTTAACCGCATGAAAACCACTGCCACCATTACTGACTGATAAGACATCGGTAATGTTCCACTGTTCAGCACCAACCAAAGAATTCATGAGGATACCATCAACTATATTCTGACCGATGATATCATACTGTATTCTACCATAGGATGCCCCATGTAGATCAAGACCATAGTAACTTTTTTGCTCCCAGATATATTCGATAACTGGATTATCCGCATCATTATTAACTACGATACCATCACCACCAGAAACTGCTGTGACTGTGCGAGTTAGTCTAATATGGGATAGTCTAAACTGATGAACATTTACTGAGATTTGAGGTAAATTAGCTACATTCATCTGTAGACCAGACATATCTTGGCCGATAATACAGCCACCTTCGATATTTATGGTGAGTGGTTGATTAACCACGCAAAGTCCTGTAGGAAGTAAGACGCAAGCCGATGGTCGTGCATTAAGAGTAGACATAACAGAAGGATTGTTAGTAACAAATGCAGCAGTATCATCTGTAGTACCGTCACATTTGGCTCCATAGGCATAAGGATGGATTAAGTCATTAACATTCACCCCAGTAATATAGTCACCGGCACCCGATAGACCATTCATCCCAAGGGCACCATAGGCATGAAAATTTTTAAGAGTCTGGCTGACCGATGGACTCGGCAAAGTTGGAGTAGGGGTTGCTGTAGGAGTAGGTCCAGGAGGAGTAGGAGAAGTCCCAGGAGTTGGAGTAGCCCCTGTATTTACTCCAGCATAGGCTCCGATATTACTATTACCAGTTAGTGATGGATTACCAACGCCAATTAGTGGCGAAGTATTTTGATAGTTAAAGTTACCTGCCGCAGCATTAACGTATTGTGGATTAACTGCATTGACTTCGTGGGTATTCAGGGTTGCGCCACTGCAGCCATTTAAACCAGTGCCACCCTGAGAACCACCCATATCGTTATAGTCTTGAGTACAGGAAGAATACCAAGAACTTAAAGATGATGGCATATTAACAGTTGGAACCGTACCAGCAGCACTACCGACATCAAACACATTATTTTGAATATCAATACTGCCGGGGTTAAAAGTTCCAGTGCTGCTGCCAGTACAGTTAAAATCAGCAACTGGACCGTAACCACTCGATGAAGTAGAATAGAAAGTATTATTATAAATTTTGTAGGTATGACTAACCGTAGCTGCCGAGATGGCACCACCTAGACAGATATGGATACCCCCGCTCATATCATAGGAAACATTACCCGACCACAGTATGTTAGAGTTAGGGTTAATGCCATTTTCTGTATAATAGGCGACGGCACAGCCCGTGTACAGGGTACAGAGACCTTCGGCTTGACCACCTTGAACCGTGTTATTGGTAATTTGAGCTTGCCGACCAGTGCCACCAATCCCTTTAACATCGATGAAGCCATGGATACAGCCGGGACCAATCGTGTTGCTCTGGATTACCGATGCACCACCGTCGTAGTGAACTTCAAGGCAATTCCAGCCACCGGTGTATTTGACGGTATTATTAATCATGCTAACCCCGTCATTATACATCACACCAGTACCACCACCAGTATCTTCGAAGTCTAATTGATTATCATAAGACACTGATGATCCAGCACAAGCGCCAGTAGTATTGGAACAGCCGGGTCCAGTATTATGGATATAGTTACCGGAGAAGGTAACGTTGGTAATAGTACCCCTATAGGACTGAAAGGTGAGTGCCTGAATTAGTGCTCCTTTGATTTCGAAGCCGGTGATAGTGACATAGCTTATATTCTGGGTGGTCGGTATCGCCGGTGGTGGGGTGGTAGCTCCAGCTGCTACACCAAAATTAGCCGTATTATTAGCATTTAATACCGGATAACCCGTACCAAAACCATTACAGGCACCAAGAACTATAGGATTAGCGGCAGTGCCATTCATGCCACTTATATCTAATTCGGCATCATTGACTCCAGCCGTATTTGAAGTCGAAGTCCAAGTATCGCCACCCTTAAAACATACTATAGTACCAGGTGCTGCCTTACCGTTCATCAAGGCAATGTTTACTTTATTAACGGTTTTCCATGGTAGATTTGCTGCTAGACCGGTGTAGCCATCGTTACCGCTAGAGCTACTAACATAGTAAGTGGCCGACCAAGCCGGAGTGGCAATGAGTAGAGCAATCAGTAAAAACAGTTTATTAATCACCGATGATCCCCTTAGTTTTCCAGCCATAACCGGTACAGTAGACCCACCCTTCCGGTCCAGTAGGAACAGGATTAGAATTCATATAGTAATTGCCGGCAGTATAACTACCTCCTCCTGGTGGTGTGGCAGGGATCGTTGGAATACCACTAACATAACCCATAAAGTTCGGATCACCACCAGCACCAGCCGGTCCAGTGGGTCCTTGAGGTCCTGTTGGTCCAGTCAATCCAGTCGGTCCCTGAGGTCCCGGTGGTCCAATTGATCCAGTAGGTCCTTGTGGTCCTTGAGCACCAGTAGCCCCAGTCGAACCCTGAGGTCCTACTGGCCCCGTGGCACCAGCTTGGGCTATGATAGTCCAGGTGGTAGGATCGGTGCCGGGAACTACATTGGTGTTAGCCTTAAGTGCTAAATAGGATGAACCCAGATAGACTACGGTATCATTAATCGCATAGGCATTGGTCGATAACCACGAACCGCGATAATTCGGCGTAGCTCCGGGAGGTCCTTGTGGTCCAGTGGGGCCGGTAGCACCTATTGGTCCTTGTGGTCCGGTAGCTCCAGTAGCACCCGTGGCTCCGGTAGCGCCTGTCGGTCCAGCCGGTCCAGCGGTACCTTGTGGTCCAACTGGTCCCACTGCACCAGCTTGGGCTATTAATTGCCATCTGGTTGGATTAGTATCGGGTGGAGCATTGGTACTGGCTAGTAGGGCAATATAAGAAGAACCATTATAGGTAACCGAGTCATTGACATTATATGAAGTAGCCGATGACCAAGTACCACGCCAATTAGGGGTAGCTCCGGGAGGTCCGGCTGGTCCTGTAGGTCCTGCTGGTCCAGTTGCACCAGTGGGTCCAGTGGGTCCGGTAGCTCCGACTGGTCCGGCTGGCCCTGCTGCTCCGGTAGCACCAGTGGCTCCTGGTGCTCCACTAGCACCCTGAGGTCCAGTAGGTCCAGTGGCACCGGCTGCTGCTATTAATTGCCATATTGCCGGATTAGAGCCAGGAGCTACATTGGTACTACCGGCTAAGGCTATATAGGAGGAGCCTTGATAGGTTACTGAATCGTTAATTACGTAAGCAGTAGTAGACGACCAAGAACCTCTCCAATTAGGTGTGGCTCCGGGAGCACCAGCCGGTCCAACTGGTCCCTGTATACCCTGAGAACCCTGTGGTCCGGTGGCTCCGGTGGCACCGGTCGCACCTGTGGCTCCGGTGGGTCCAGTGGCTCCAACTGGTCCTTGTGGTCCTGGAGGTCCAGGCGGTCCGGTGGCTCCCTGTTGGGCAGCAGTGCCGGGAATACCTTGAATACCTTGTGGTCCTGGTTGTCCCTGCGGTCCTATCGGTCCCTGCGGTCCTGGAGCACCTTGCGGACCCATCTGACCAGCATTATCTTGAATCTCTAGGGTGAGTTTATCGATAACATGATTTAAAGTATTAGCATCGATAACACTGTTGTTGTAGAATCGGACGATCTGGTTCTCAGGAGTCTTACGAATAATACTGAGAGTCAGATTAGCCGGTGGAACAACAACGAAGACAACATTACCACCGGTATCATAATCACCATAGAGATTGGGGGTGCCAACGATATTGTAATCGGTGTTTAACTGATAATTGATAACGTTATTGGCATGATCAATACTATAAACCGATAGATCTTGCGGTTCAATAAAATAAAATGGTATCGGAAAAGATGTCAGATGGCCGTCGGTTACGTAGGAGACGTTGTTAACCGTGTTCTGGACTGGCATTATTGCTCCTCGTAGGTGCTCTTAAATGCCTCGGGACCTCGCAGTTTAAATATCTGTCTCTGTTTATCTGCATATTGCTGTCTTAATCCAGGATATTTTCGACTAATATAAGCTTGACCAGCCGATATATAGCCACTCTGAAGTCCTTCTAGTTGTTGTTTTCTACTAGCAGGATCCATTCGTTGATAAATAGAGCTCTGAATCATTTTAAGTTTTCGATCATGGAGATCTAGACCACCGGGTTTATATTCATGACCGGCATAATCAGCTAATTCTTTCTGTTGTTGCGGCGATAGTGCAATACTAGCATTGGGATCAAACTTAGCACCGGGTTCAGGATTCTCAAAGTAAGCTGTAGGCCATTTGAGGGGCTGCATACCCAGTTTCCACTGCTCTTCGTCTACCGGATCTGGTTTCAAATCGGGGTAAGTAGGAAATGGATTAATCTGATTAGCTAGATAATGTAATTTAGATACTCCACCCGTAGCATCGTAGGCCCCACTCGGATGAACATCATGACCATATTCATCTTGTTTAGCCGGTACGCTAAATGAAGTTGGTAGACCTAAATGTTTACCCCAACCTGGAACATTTTCGGCAAAATTATCTTTTAAGGTTTTAGCATCATGAATTACTGGATCTTCGATTTGAGCCTCTTCTCTAATCGGTGAAGGTTGGAAAGAAGTTCCCAATCTAGATAAGAATTCTTTACCAGTCTGATCTAAACCACCTTGTTTAAATGAATCGAGTGTATGTAACAGATTAAATGTTTCTTCCCAAAATGGAGCATGTTCGGCCTGCTGTACAAATACTTTGCCAACCGTGTCAATTAATCGCTGCATTTGATCAGGTTGTTGGCTGCCATGATACATTTCAGTAGAGTCAGCCGCTAAAGAAATTATTTCGGCAAATGGTCCTAAATTTTTATAGCTATACCAACTACCTCCTACTCGAATGCTTCTTGGATGTTTATAGCCAGGCCACTGCTCTTTGCCTGGACCTGATGGACCGTCTCCAGTAATATTGCCTCGGGCAGTCTGTTCGGCGAGTTCATAGTATATAGCCGAACCTACTACAAATTTGCCCATAGCAACATTCTGTTCGAGATCACCCTTCCATAGCCAAGACAGATTGAGTGGAGATATTTCCAGACCGGCTTTCATCAGATTTATCGGAGTCCTAAAGAACGGTACTGCTACCCGTACTCCAGGTATTCGTCTGCCTTGTTGTAACCACTGCATAATTACATTACCTTGATCAGTAAAGGTAGACTTCATCATGCCTTGAGTAGCTGATTCATGTAACCAATCAGGCGTATGATTATATAGTTCTTCCTGCCACAAATCGGCAAAATGGTATTTAGCGGCACCAACTAAGCCACGTTGTTCGGCCTGCTCTAGGCCATCACGAAAGGCTCCCATCCTGATTTCACCAGAATAGGCCATTGCCTTAGCAAATTGATCGGCACCCATAATCATCCGAGTGCCATAGCCATAAGCAGCACTCAAAGAATCAGTAAACGAATGAAGAAATCGAAGACCAGATGCATGCTCCGAATCGATCCAGGCTTTTTCCGATTCACCGGCATAAGTAAGAGCCTTATCATCCCATCCTAAGGTCCTAAGGAATTCAGGTTCACCAGTCTTAGCCGATTGGATGCCATATCTAAGAGCATCCTTGAAAGTCATTCGATAGGCTTGTAAAGCCGATAGGGTAGTCTTAACTCCATCCATCATCCCCTGTTCCTGGCCTACTCCGATGCCCTTAAAGACAGCCTGTACTGGAAGATTGATAGTATCAGTAAGAAGCTTCTGTAAAGAAATACGAGGATTCATCAACATCGCCTTGACTTGGGCCGAATGCAAATAACCCTCGCCCTTCATCAATATTTTATTGAAATCATTAAATTTTATTTCAGTATCCTTTTTACCAGTCCCACCTAACATTTTTTGAAAATTCTTATAGGCTCTGGCAGAAGCCTCTTCGGTTCCTTTAAAAATTTCTGCTTGAGTCGCTTGTGAACCAAATTCCTTCTGGGCTGCCTCTATGCCCTCCCGACTAAAACCTTTTTGAATTAGACTGGTTACGGCTTCTGGATCTCCACCTAAGGCTCCAACGGCCCCACCAAGTAATTCCACTAAAGACTGTAGATTCTCGTGTCCCTGCGGTAAAAGAAGTCTTCCTAATTTTTCTCCGCCAATTTGTCCTACTGTTGCTTCGGGCCACACAATTGAAAATAAACCTTGCAATAATGTACCAAAACCACCACCGGGCTTACCAAGCACTCCTTCTTCGGCAGTCTGCAATCGCTGAGCTATGCCTGGTCGATATTGTTGTTGCTTTTCATTGATACGCTTAGCTTCGTGATATCTATATCTATCTAAGATGTCAGTCATTCTCGTTTAATCTCTCCTCCAGTAGCCGGAGTTGGAGCAGTAGGTTTAGCAGGAGTACCCCAGGTCTTCTCGTAATATTGATTATCGTGATCTATAAAATAATTTTTAATCTGATCTATTTCACCTGTGTTCTTGGCTTCTCTAAAACGATTATTGGCATTTCTCAATACATCCGAATTATGTTGAACCGTATCTGTCTTCATTTTGCCACTAAAGAAATTTACGCCATACGCATCACTGCCCATCAAACGATGTTGGTTGGCCATAACCTCATTAGCAGCATCTTTTATACTGTTAGTCCATTCGGTTGATCTTTCAGCAGCTTCAGTTTGATACACTCCTATTATTTGGCTAACATCATTAGGATTCATATGATACATCTGAGGACGAATAGTCTCATTAAACCACAATTTAAACTCAGTAGGACTTCCTGGATGAGAAATTAAACTGCTTACGATGCTACCAGTTAGACCAGGATTTGGTTCAAATTTATCACCGATTTGACCAGTGATAGCTTCAGCTTGTGCCATGCCTCCCGGTAATTGATTGGTACGACCCCATTCCATTATCTGGGAAGTATTACTAGGATTTGCCATAGCAGCTTCAAGATTCTTTTCTTTTTGCCCTTGCAGACTAGCTTCGGCTGCATTGTGACGATTAGAAAGTATTGTGGCAGCTTTAACCTGAGCATCCAGTACATTAGAGGGCAAGACTCCAATCTTAGTTGCCTCGGCTGGATTCATATTAAGAACATCTTCTGGTTTAGCTGCGGCTAGCATATCAAGATGTTCCTTACTAATATCCATTTTAAGTTTAGCTATCCAATCGTCTTTTTCATCACTACTAATTAGTGGACCAGAATTCATTACACGTTGATTAAAAACATTCATCACATTATCACGTTCAGCGTCCGATCCGGCTAAGGCACCATGTCGTTTGGATAAATCGTAGAACTTGCTAAGATTTCTTCTAATCTGGGCTGCACCATCAGTAGCCGATTTAGCTATGAAAGCCCGTTTATCTGCATCGAAACTACTCTCAATCGATTTATAACCCACGCGAGAAATATTAGGATACTTCTTTTTAATATCATCTAAAATTTGAGAATTACCGGCAATAAACTGTTGATGTCTTTGACCTAAATCTGATACGGTATTTAATCGATCACGTAAATCAGACGATTTATCTTTATACTCCATATAGGCTTCGGTATCAGTATCATATTGTTTTTGTTTTTCTATTTCCGATAACAGGGTTACTGCATGACGCATAGTAGCGTCAGTTTCGGCAGTACTACGTTGAATCTCTTCCAAGACCGGGGCAGTCTTAGGGAAGGATGGAGTGGGACTAATGAAGCCTCCAGTAGCCTGTGGACCAATTTCGAGATCAGCCATTAAGCCGTACCACCAAATCTACCGCCAAGTCTGTCACTCCAATCACCGTAACTGGGATAACCAGTCTTAGTTGCTAAGCTATAGGCTTCAATCCCGGAACTAATGGGTCCAGTAATTCCTTGAGTTATAGCTCCATAAGTAGCCGCTTGAGCCTCTTGTGCTCCACCGGCCCTAGTTAATGTCCCTTGATATTCTAAGCCAGTAGATTTAACATTAGCGGCGTATCTGGTATACATATCGTTTAGCAGAGCTTCATCGGCCGAAGTATTATACATTACGTTGGGTGAACCTTCCGAAGTTATCCCGGAAGCTCCCGTTCCCGCAACTAATCGACCTAATAAATGTGAAGCCTGATAATCCTGAACTTCAATTTGCTGGCCGGCTTCCTGCTGTACTTGCTTAGCTTGAATATCATAAGCTGCTGCTTCTCTGCCGGCTACTGTCTTAGCATACTGGCCTTGCTGATATTGGGCAATTGCCCCAATAGTCGAGGTAAGTGCGCCTAAGCCACCAAATGCAGCCGGCAAGGCAACCGCCATGAATGGAGCCATCTACTTCACCAGGGAATACATTACGTAGGTTTGACCATCAGGCCCATATTTTCTTAGATGGCCTTCATAGCTGAAACCTAAGACTTCGGCAAAATGAATGTCACGGGGACTACTCTCGATAATAGTGGCCTGCAATCGATGGGCGTTGAACTCATCTAACTTCCTCTGGATAAAATGGATCGCCTGATACTTGTGCAGGTAGAAGTCCTTATACTCTGCCGCTAACCAACACTCATAGACTCCACGCCAAAATTTACGAAAACCACCACAGCCTAAAATTCTGCGACCACTTATTGCAGTCCAGTTGGTATGTGAATCAACATTATCTTCAGTGGAGAAACCAAGCTTGGCTACAGTATCTCGATTAAGTACATACCAAAGATCATGTGGATAATATTTTCTAAAAACCATCACTGACTTCGAAGGCTCCAAAAATTGCAAGAATGTTTGATGGTAATGGTTGCCGTTGTTCAATTAAGACCCTGCCATCCCGATCATAACCCAGATTAACTACGGAGACATCACCGGTATACTGTGGTACGGCTCGTCCCATGATCATATCGGTTTCTCTGAAGATAACTTCTTGGTTATTCAAATAGAGACCTATCGAAGAGTAGACCCGAGCCCATAATCGCACCCATCGTTTGATCAACCCCTGCACCGTGGATTTAGGCTCGGGCCTAACGGTTAGAGCCGATGAAATAAACGGTATTCCTACCTGTACATCGAAACCGCTGATAGCAGCCGGTAAAGGATAAATCCCAGTCGATGAAATAGTGATCGGGGGCATTACCTTGCCATCAACCACTGCCATGACCTCGCGATTCAATAAGTATTGGAGATTGCTTACTGAGGTTACTGGAGTAGTAAAAACCTGATGTGAAGCACTATCGAGATAAAGCGAATTATCCATTATCTCAATAGTATAGGTAGTAGTATTACCACGAACTCTCTGACAGAGTAACCAGAGTTCATCCAGAGTATCACCAGTAGTCTGAATCACCGAAATACTAATTACTCGATCTTCTGAGTCTTTACCCGTTTCATGTCGATGCCAAGCCCACACGTCCTGTTCCTTATCATAAGTCAAGCCAAATAAATTATTAGCCCAATCGGTGAACCAGATTACCTTATAGGGATTCTCTTGAAAAAACATCTCCTTAACGTGAGCCTTGGTAACAATCTCATTGAGCACATTAAGATTACGGCTACCATAGGAACTAGTCAAAGGATTAAAGGCAAACTGATAAACCTTGGTTTGAGCACGCTGAATGAAAAACAAATCATTATCAATCTCAATTGCTTGGACTGCTGCTACTCCATATTGCGACTGTTTAATCACATTAATATTAGAAGGAGTGATTGGAGCACCGGCCGACTGTACTGCCTGTCCAGCACCGCCATTAACAATATATTCATTTTTGAGACCACCTAAAACTATATTACCCTGATATACCGTCATCCAATGGATGTGCTCAAACGAACTGCTATTAATAGTAAATCTTATACCATCGGCATCACCAGAACCCAAAGCAAAATTATCGTAATCACCTACATTGCTACCCCAAATGGTGTTAGGAGTAGGGCCTTCGGTGCCGGCATAATACAAGCGATCACCGTAGAAACAAACAGCATGAGGATAGTTTCCAGGACCATAACAGGCAAAATCATAAACCCAACCACCTGGTGGCACTGGAGCCATCAAAGGGCCACCATAGGCATCTTGTTCATGCACCTTGGTGACATTCAACATGGTCACGATTACCAGATAAGAAGTCTGCACTGCCGTAATCATGCCATAACCACCATCAAAGGCAATCATCACACCATAATCAATTGATCTAAAACAATCAATGGTGCCAGCTAAATATTGAATATTTTGATAAGCAGTGCCAGTCGAGGTTTGCCAGCTAGCATCGGTCGGATGAGCTGCTAAAGAATAAACGGGAACGTTATTACCATAGGCTCTTGGTGGTGCTCCATGCCAATAAGTATGGGTTGGCTGATTCTCAATGATACCAGGAGAAAACCAACCGGAGGGACCACCTCGCATGAACCATTCACCGGGATTATAAAATACTTTATCGAATGGTTCTTGAAAACTAACATCGGCTTGAGCATATAGTAAAGCACCGGTATACGGATCGGTTACTCCTGGAGCATTTTCAAGACCACCAATATATGCAACACCAGTACCAGCTACAATCTGTTTACCTACATCTCCTCTAATCCAGACTGGATAGCTTGATAATATTTTAGGATGAGCCGGATCAGCAACGACTTCAATAACTACCTGAATTCCACCAAGTTCCCCTGAAGAACCAATATCCTGATCTGACGTAAAAGCCGGAGGAGCAAATGGCGATAATATAACTAATGACCAGTTAGTGTCATTAATCCTAATTAATTTCATCGGCGGATGATTAGGATTAACCAGGTACATTGTGCTAATTAGTTGGGCATAATGAATATCCCATAACTCCCATTGCTGATAAGGAGAAGGAATGGCATAAGGATAATTCGGACCAATCTGAATTTGACCATCATTGGTATAAAATTGAATATACTGATGCCCAAATTCTAGAACATACTGTTGATCAACACTAATAACAAAGGGAATTAGTCGCGATGGACCACGAGCATCACAAATATAACGAGTACCTGCTCGACGTTCTAAACCACCCTGTACCTTAGCAATGAAATTAGTAATCGATTCACAAGCATTGTGATACTTACCCAGATCAGTACGACCGAGCAGATTAGGTGAAATCTCTCCACCATTAAAATTGTTCTTGATGATCTCGGTTCGTGGCATCAGTACCCCTGAATTGTTACTCCGATGTAACCGTAGCGTGGAGTAGTCAAATCGGTATTCCAATACTCATCTGGCCAGTTCTCAATACCATTGATAGCAGCAGCTTGAGCCATTGCATCGTCATATTCACCTTTAGCTATCATATAGGCTTGATTCAAGCCGGTGATACCCATCGCCATTTCCTTCATCAGTTTAAACACAAAACACTGACGAAAACTGGCATCCCACATATTCGGATCGGTTTCTTGCCGTATATACTCGATACCGACAGAAAGTGGCGGACCGATGGTAGTTGCCGAGGATGGCTGATTATCAGTACCATTATTACCAAGCGGTTGCAGTCCCAATAGAGGAGCGGTTGTGGTCGGGGGTGTCGCATCCGTGTAGAGCGCTTTGCCAATTATCCTCCAATGAGCATCTTTAGGAGAAAAACGAAAAATACGAATGGCATCAATCGGTAAGGCGAAGGCTCGGGTAAACTGGACTAGACCAGGGCTACCAGCAGTCTCCGGCATAAAATCGAGGCCAACTGGAACTTCCGTCAGCAGAGCTAAAGAAGCCCATTTTCGGGCAAAGTTCCAAGGTTGTCTTCTTAATAAATCATCCCGAGACATATTATAAGAAGCCTGCTCAACCCTACCCGTACCGATATTCTGGCCAAACTGACTGATAGTAGTTTGACCTAAATTGAGCAGAGCAGCATTTACTATATCAATATCAGTAGCAGCAGTAATTGCACCTTCCGATGGCATAAGGTCCTTTTGGGGAGGATGGTGTTATTGCGCTGACTCCCGATTACTCCACATCCTCCCCTGTCGTTACTTAGTAACGGCCATGACGACCGCCCTTTTTACGACGACGCCGTCCACGTTCGTCCATGCTGGTCTTCCTCCTTATTGAATTTTGGCTCGACCGGACCACAGCAACAGGAGCCAAGTTTAATTACCTTCTTCAACCACCATGATAAAACCGGTTAGGGTTGAACCGGCAGCAGGGGTGCCACCCGCTATAGTAGCTGTAATCCAGACCTTGTCGGAACCAAACATAGGAATCAGGTTCCCCGTAGTCTGGTCTCCTAAGGGATCAGCACCGACCTGCTCAGTCATATTAGTATCTAAATCATAAGTGCCAGCCGCAGCCACCGAAGTAGCCGCTTTATAGTGTACTGCGTCGGTGTTAGCCGCATTATTTTTATCTAATTTCCCTACTGACAAAGTAAGACCGGCCGTCCAGGCATTAAAATAGACTCTACCAAAATAAATTCTCTCGGTGGGATTTAACCAAGCCAATACCAAAGTATCGCCGGCAGCCAATGATCCGGCTGCTTGTCCGGGGATTGGATTAGGTGTGGCTGCTTCCACAGTGAAACGATATACTTTAAAAATTCCTCTAATTTCGGTAGCTCTTGGGAAAATAGGACCACCAGCAACGCCAGCAGTAGCAGTTCCCCCCAACACTCCTGAATAAATTGTATTAATTTGATCTGAGACCCAAGTAGGCATTCGTTATACCTCCGCCACCGGAGAAACGACCACTTTGGCTTCCTCGATACGAGTGCCACCCATGACCATCTCCATGTAAATTTGCGTTGAGAATGACATATCGGGTCTCTTGGCGATCTCGGTCTTCACATCTTCTTGTAGAGCATAGCCTACGCCTGCCCTAGCCCATGCAATCATCAATCGATCATTAGTATTAGATACCGTAGCAATCGGTTGATAAGTAATCCCTAAGGGTGAAGCGACACCTACCTGAGGAATACGATTCGACATGATAAATTTAAAGCCCATATAAGTATCAATGGCACCTTCAGCCAATGCCTTTACCGTATTATAATCGGCACTGGTTACTTGAATGAAAGTGAGCATATTTTTTAGATTAGCCGGACTAACCAAAATGAAGCGTTCTTCATCCGGATCGACATCCTGGACATCGAATAAATATTTAATTTGTCTTAATCGTTGTGGAGACAAAGTACTAGCATCGTTAGTACCACCAGTAGGACCGGACTGAATCGATAGATCATTATTAATAGCAGTTCTTGCAACATATTGCCCGGTAGTTAAAGGGCCACCAGTGGTTGGGAGGGTCACACCAGTAGCCCCATCGGGTCCAGCAAAGGCTGTTCCCAACATCGAGGCAATAATCACATCGTCAGTCATACGGCCAAACGCATTCATGCCAGCGATGGCATATTCTGACTCTGGATTTATTAGAATTTTTAGTTGGTCGTCATTATCGACTAGATCACCCCATTGGTAGGTGTTCATTGATACCCTACGTCTGGAATGGGGAGTCGAAATGAGCGGGGTAGGTGAGTGTCGAGACGTCTTTACCTGAACGGCAGTCGCCCCGATCCTCTCATAATAGTAGTTGAGACCTACTATATTAGGTGTGGTCCGAACAGTAGACCGTAACCGCGAACCCTTCTGTTGCGCCAGATGGATTACGTTGTTACGATACTGCTGGACAAATGCCTGAGTAATTGTAAAGGACACTTATAATTCTCATAATACAGTCCTTTACAACTTTGCCCCTTGCGGGAGTTGTTACCGAGCAACATCGAACAGCGATCCTGTGCTTTCAGGATTTCCGCTTTTTTCTTTTCTTACCGTGCTTAACCAATCGAGCAAACTTCTTATCTTTATTTTCCTTGGCGTAGAACACGGATTTACCTTTTTTAGGTCCGTATTCCTGGACGAAGGCATTAAGTATACTCTGACCAGTCCCTGATAATGGCATTATTCATGTTTCGGTGTGGATTGTCTTGTCACAGAAATTATGGTTGAACCAATCTGGGCAACGACTAATCCAGCCACCTTAGTGTTAGTATAGCCACAATAAGGACACTCATATAAATTAGTATTAGTTCCAAACAAGCGCATTAAACGCCGGCATATTGGGCACTTCATGGTTCACCATTCATAATTTGTACCGATACGGCATAATTATTGGGTGTCATCACATTAATCTGAAGATTAACCTGGTAACCGCAATATGGACATAGATACATATTAGCCGAACTTAACTGATTCATTGGTCTGCTGCATAAAGTACAGTTCATTTAGTTACCCTGTCCTTTTGGTTTAGTGGGCAAGTGATGAGCCAACAAATAGGCATGAAAACCACAGAAATGACATGAATACATATTAGATGCAGCTACTTTTAATACCATTGCAGTTCGACAAATAAGACAATTCATGCTATTCCTCCGGGTAAGCTACAGTATATAAACGTCCCATTTCTTCTACGGCATCACGATGTCTTGGATCTTCTTCGACCCAATACGGATGCTTTCTATCGGCCATTATTTCACGAATCTTCCTACCGGCCTCGTCTCGATCATTGGTCTCGCGCTTAGTCTGCTCATCGACGAAATTATCTTCACCTAGCCGGTTGGATAATTCGTGGAAGAATCTGAGAACCGTTGGATTATCGGCGTTTCCAGTGGATTCAAGCCACTGAACAAAAGGGTGATCTCGTTTGTACTCTGTGAGCATCGCAATAGTCTTGTGTGCTCGATCTCGATTCGAATCGTAGCGATATCCCCATTCTGTTCGTAGATTATTGAGTTCCCCATCTCTAGTTTTTTGTTGCTGTTCGAAGATGCCCTGGGACTGATTAAGTCCCCAATTAATCATTTGATTGAATTGTTTCTGATTGAGTCCCAGGTCATAAGCGAACTTAACAATATTACCTTTGAATTCATTATCGAGTTGGTACTCTTTCGGTAAATCGGGTACCTTATAATCGTCAGGCTTCTCCGGCCGACCCCAATGCTTATAATAGGAATTCCAAGATTCGGTATCTGAATCTTCCCGGGGAACACGTCCAGTACTTGATACGAACTTCTCCATATCAATGTAGCTTTTGACGAAGCCACCCAGGTCTTTGAATCGACCCAGTCGTTCATCCGTCTGATACTCTGCCGGTAATGAACTTCGCCAATTGCCATTTTCATCTGCCATTACTAAGTCCTCTGCATGATTTCAAACTCTTCAATCTTCGATAGAATATAAATCACAGTTTCACGTAACCCCACATTAATAGCAATAGCAACAGGATCAATATGATTATGAACTGAAACAGGTCCAGTAAACGTAGCTTCAAAGAATCTGTTGCGTAAATCTTGTAAGACAATATGACCAGCATCACTGCCCATAAAGCAAGAATAATAAGCCTTGGTAAGCTCATCGTCACTTATTGTCTGCGACATCTAATAACTCTTTATCTAACATATCTTTAATCGCACCTAATTCATTAGTAATTCCCGCATGATTACGCACAACTTCCCACGCTAACAAGGCATCGACAATACGTTTAAGATACATCACAATCAACAATTTATCTTCGAGTCGAGCAACCGTCTCTTCTTTAAGCTCTTCCTTGACCTCTCTCCGATCCGGCATTTTGTATTTTCTCCAGCGGACTACCTCCCTGTGGACGCTGGCTCGCCGAACGCACCATAGGTGATAGGTTCTTGGCACCTTCCGTCGCATCCATCATATCCTGCTTCTGCTTCTCTTCCTCCATCGCCTGCTGCTTCTGTTGACGTATCTGCTGTACCTGCGCAGCATCTCTGATGGCCTTACTCGGAATTCCTAGGACTTCGGCAGAATGTCGAGCAAGTTCATCAAAGTCAATCACATCAATTACATCCTGATCGAGTTTAGCCAGGGGCTCCATCACCTGTTCATACTGTTGAACCGCAGTGAGATCTGAGGATCTTTGTGCTCTTGCAAGAGGCCCTTCATATTGGATACGGAGTCCAATCGGCTTGCTTTGGAGTGATTGTATGAGTACATCAGGTAACGGATTGAACAATCCGGCTCGGTACATGATCTTAAATGTACGGTCAATAAGAGGCGATGCAAACTCCGTATCAATCCGTCCAAGCGTAGGACCAAGAATTCGTTGCATGGTGTCATAACGGACATTGACCTCAGTCGCTGTCATCTGCGGTCCGATGTTCAGCTGTAGTTGATCAATATAATAAATCCCATGAATTGAATTACGTAAGTCTTCTTTCTTAAGATTGACTACTTCATATTTACCGGTGGTATCAATTGGAAATAGACTGTCACGACCAGATTTCAACATGGTGATACCACCGGGTATCATCCTAGCAGGTCCAATCACTTCTCCTTGTACTACTCCTAATGGTGGATCAACATTCTTAGCCAAATTCCGCAATTCCATCTCGGTCATTTTATTTAAAGTTCTGATATCAGGAAGTGCAGTATGACTTGGCCCCCTTCCATAAGTTTCATCCGAGTATTTAGTCCATCTCGGAACCATATAGGGAAATTCGTAGTATCCTTTAGTGGAGAGTATAGTCTTGGTCTTATATAGTATGTATGTTGAATCCCAGCTATACTCCTTTTTATTTCCAGCTTGTCGAGGTACCACAGCATGAATCACCTCAAACAATTCGTCCGGTTTTGGATAGTCTCTAAATTCCTCTGGTAGACTACTTTGCCATTTGCCTTTAATAGCATGAAAAGACATGGGTATTGTTCTAAATACTGTATCAACTCGATTATCTGCGCCTTCTGCCACGCAAAATTTTTGGATAGGAACTGCAGAGAAACGTAAGCCTCCCCACCAGCCTCGTTCTTGAGCTTCTTCTTCATAAAGACAACCAGTGCCAAAAGTAGTCATATCGATGTATAATTCATGGCCTTCGGCATTGAAATTAGATTTATTCAATTCCACCCGCATCCGATTATTAACCGCATCTAGCCAATTTCTTACTGTATGATTCTCTTCTAAGTCCTCGTCAACAAGAGTAAGAGCAAACCACTTGGTAAATGATGGCGTAAGTGTGCCATGTATAGCACTTGCCAGCATTTCCATATCATGAGGGGCAGTAGAATCAAAAAGACGCTGAGTACGCTTATACCCAGGAATGCGCTGAACAGCAATAGAATTCTTACGAGGTAAGATATAATCAGCAAGTTCCTGCCACTCTGTCCACCAAATGGTTTGTACCGCCAATAGCTGTTGATACTGGTAGAGCAGTTCCTGAATTCTTTCGTCTTCTACCGCCATGTCCTCAAAATCATCCGACAGTCGTAGCAAATTTCTCGGTATTCACGCAACTGGTTGGTTATCCAAGTCACGTGAATAAAACGATTAGAATGCTGACAACTACTTGTCATCGCCATGGGTCAACTCCCCAGGATTTCGTGGACCAGCTGATCCAGTGGTAGTTTTGACCATGCAATCTCTGGCAGGTTTAGGCACTGACATCTGGGACTCACCACCAGATACCATTCCAACCCGACCGGAACCAGACATACTACTTTTCTGACCCGATTCGACTCCTGGATTATAGTAATTCGGTTGCCGATGTTGTCCATCATTACCTGAGTCCACTATTGACATTGAATTCTCCTAAGCGGATGGCTAGGCCATTCCGCCAATGATGGAAGATGATGCCAGGGGGAGGGGTTATCATCTTGCTTCCTAGCCATCCACGCCTTATCTAATCGGAGCCTGTATTGGCGGATGTAACAAACCAGTATCTCCAGTTGAACGGGGTTGAGGACCTATTTTAGTTTTGGGCAAGGTCTCTCCAATATAAGGATAAGGTATTACCGGACCGAGTGAATTAGGATTAACTGGAGCTATTACGGTTGATTGTGGCATAGGTTGTTTAGATCCAGGAGTATAATAAGGAGCAAAATGTGGAGTTGGTACTGAGGTTTGTGCCAACAATAACAAGAAAAGCAATGGCCAAAGCTTTTTCATTATTCCCCCGTGAGCTTATGACTCGAAGTTGGTCCCGATGGATTCTTATAGCCAAACATTGCCGCAACCAGTCCTTGTCTTCTGCCCAATTGCTGCAATTGAGCCTGTAAGGTAGTATTCTGGGGTGGAGGTGTTGGTGGTGCTGGTAACGGTGGTTTTGGTATCTGTGGTTTGGCAAAAAGTTGGCTCATTTAACCGGCCCACCTGGGGGTTTAGGCGTTGGAGTCGAAACTGGACTCGGACTGGAACCATTAGGCGTAGGAATGCCATTGGGGCCAATCACGTCAGTTACAAGCAGCCATGACCCAATTAGTACCATTACAAAAGCCCAACGCATTTTTAGTTCCACCACCGGTTATAGTTGCACTAAAGGCACAGGCCGTATTATCATCGCTAACTGCGCATTGATCGCCTTTATTATTGGCTCCACAGGGACCACAATTAGCAAAGACTTTAGGTAATGTCCCACCGAAAGACGGATAGGGCGAAATTCCTATCCAGGCCACATGATAAGCCGCAGTAGCACTCGGAAATGAAAAACATAACTGACCACCAGAGAATCCGGTAGCTCCAGTTAAATCAGCGTCGGCTCCAAATATCTGCCAAGTAGTAGTCAAGGCAGCACTAAAAGTACCAAAGGTATGAGTATTATTAAAATCAATTAAAAGTGGTGAAACCGTCAAGGTTCCCGTGGGTACTCTCGCCTTCATCCACATACGTACTCTGGTATTAGGGACATTAGTAGGTGAAGTCAATTGACGGCCTAGATAAGTACAGATATAGTTAGTATTACTAGCCGGAATTGCTACATACCAACCCCCAGGGTTAGGTGTAGCTCCAGCATCCTGAGCATAAACCGGTCCAGGCGAATACCATCCAGCGTCTCGACCGGAAATATATAAATCATCGGCGTTATTATAAGGAGTATCACCATTACCCTTCAGCCAATCACCAGTCTGAGAAAAGGCCGGAAAAAATCGAGTAGTATTTTGGATTATCTCCGAACGATCTCCCATCTGACCCCAGGTAGTCTGAGCCGTATTAGTCTGTGAATTAGCCGACTGCGTCGAGACATAATTACCGAAACCACTATCAACAACATTAACTCCGGTATTATAGTTGGATTGGAGTTTAATCTTATTATTATAGCCAGTTACCGTAAATGAATTAATCGAACCATTGCCTACCGTAACATTTAATAACTGAGATTGACTAGCATCCCACTGAAATACTCCAGATTGATTTGGATTAAAATTTTCAATCTGATGCCAGAAACCAGTAAATAATGAGGTTATCCCGGTACCAGTGGCACCACCTTCGGAGAATCCACCGTTAATATTCCAGCTATTGCCATACTTTCTACCACAATTCTGAGTACAGCCCTGTAAATTAAAGACGGACACCTGATTAGTCCCGTTGATATATAGTTGAGGATTAATAAAAGCAAGGCCATTGGCCGTATGATAGCCAAAGGCAATCGCCGAAGAAATTAACAAATTAATATAAGTATTGAAATCAGGAGCTTCGACGAAGGTACTAGTATTTTGTCCTGCCGGTGGAAAGGTGCCCCAGATACCCCATTGCGTACCAGTAATATTTAAACCCTTAAATACCGAATCATAAATACCATTCTGGTCAAATATACCACAGGTAGCATTACTCTGCAGATTACCCGTAGTCGAAATCATCACATCATCTAATTGCATGTGATTGGGTGCAGTCTGCTGCTGACTGGGATTAGCCCAAGCCGCAGTATTGCCATCGGATAGAGGCAAGGCTATAGCACAATTACCAATAGTATTAGTAGTAGTCTGACCAGGAACTGGTGCTGCTATGTATACCTTAGCCGATGGACCAACGGTGGTTCCAGCGTTGCCGGCTAGAGTAACATGTTGTAGATCAGTCACAGTTGAAATAGTCGAATCTAAATTACCTCCGGCTGCTCCTGCTCCATAGACTCTAATCGCAGCACCCTTTTCACCAGGAGTAAATAAACCCTGAGCAGTACATGAAAGTGCTGCGGTACCGGTAGTAATCGAACAATCGTAAGCACTTCGACCGGGTAGGCGATTAGGAAAACTACCAGAGGCATTAACGCTATCATTTAGTAATAAAGCACAGTGTTCGATGCGAGAATTTAAATTAAAACTATAGGAAGTAGTCTTAGGATCAGGTGAGACTAAGATATCAGAACTAGCCTTACCTTTAAGGACAGTGTTACCGGCATTTCCTCCAGTAAATGAACCTTCACAGATTATGTTCTGGCCAGTCCAAGTGATTGGCCCGGTGATGTAAGTCCCCTTAGGTATATAAACGGTGCCGGTCGAACCTGCTGCGGTAAAAGCCGAATTCAAAGCAGTAGTATTATCGGTAGAATTATCTCCAACAGCACCATACGGTGCCGAAGTGACAATCACCATCTGATTATCACTAGGACCGATTGGGCCAGTGGCCCCGGTTAAACCAGTAGGACCTAGCGGACCAGTAGGACCCTGCAATCCAACCGGACCAGCAGCACCAGTTAAACCAGTCGGACCTATTGGACCAGCAGCTCCCGAAGCACCAGCCGGACCAACACCACCGACTGGACCAGTGGCACCTGCCGGACCAGCAGATCCAGTTACACCAGTGGCACCTGCCGGACCAGCAGCACCCACAGGACCAGCCGGACCGGTGGCTCCAGTTACACCAGTGGGACCAGCAGGGCCAGTGGCACCTACTCCGGTAGGACCAGCCGGACCAACTACACCGGTGGCTCCAATTGGACCAGTGGCACCAACCGGACCAGCCGGGCCTAAAGCACCAGCAGGGCCAGTGGCACCGGTTATCCCAGTAGGACCAACCGGACCCTGAGTACCAACTCCAATAGGGCCAGTGGCACCAATCAGGCCTGTGGCTCCAACCGGACCAGTAGCTCCAGCAGGACCAGTAGCTCCAGCAGGACCTACCGGACCAGCAGCACCCGTGGCCCCAACAGGACCAATCGTACCAACTCCAGTCGGACCAGTAACACCGGTAGCTCCGGTTATTCCGGTAGCTCCGGTTATTCCGGTAGCACCAATCGGTCCAGTAGATCCATTTGGACCAGTTGAACCTGGTGGACCAGTGGGACCAGTAGCTCCATTGGCTCCGGTCAATCCATTAGGTCCTCCCGGTCCAGTTGAACCTGGAGGTCCCGGAGGCCCCATCGGACCAGTGGGTCCAGGAGGTCCAGGGACTCCACCACCCCCAGGGTTTTGTAACCAAAATTGGCCTGACCATTTTTCCGGACAGGTATAAGATCCACCGCCAGCCTCGATCACTCCAGCCGTACAGGAGGTAGCATCGGTAATAACATACTGCTGTCCAATATACTGACCGGGGAAGGGTAACTGTGCAAATACCAAGGCCAAAGCATGACCATACCACAGCAAGGCCCACACTAGGGCCACCATAGTCATAGTCACACCAAGGGCAAAGTATCTGCGCTTAGAATTCATTTTACAGTACTAGTCGGACATAGATTAAGAACTTTATCTCCGGCATTAGCAAACTGTTGCAAATAATTCAGTCCAGTGTTATAAGATAGATAAAAAGGATCGGCAGTGTCACAGCCCATCGTTGTGTTATTGGAGCTATAGCCCAACTGATAGGCCGTCTTGTTGACACTGCCGTTGACACCAGTACAGCGATTGCCTTGGACTCTCGAACCAGAACGAGACTCAGCTATACAAACACTATTCGATTGCAGATAATCAAATTGATTATTTTCAATATCGCAATTACCATCACAGATAGCCCCGAAAGCTCCAGTAGCCGAACCAATATTCTTCATCGTGGTATAGTTGCCAGCAACGTAAGTCTGTGCCCACAAAACACCCTCACCGTAGATATTGCCAGCGATGCCTAGAGTAGAATCCTGAATTGACCAGTTATTGCCATTCGAGGTAAAAAAGGTGCCATGTGGCTGCACTAGGGTCTTAGCATCGCCTCCAACTGAGGAGCCTCCCTGCGGATCAATAAATGAAAACGAATTACCAAATACCGATGATACTACCCAATTACCGTTCTGACTATTATTATTGCCCCCATTCGAGGTTCTCTCCACATAAATCTGTTGACCTACGATAAATGGTGCTGCCGTTGCGGTGGTGCAAGTGACAGTCTGACCCGATGCGGAACATGAGACCAGATTGATCCACATTCCATTACTAATATCATCAGTGCTATAATAACCCATATCGGAAATATATGGATTGGTAATACTAAGTCCCTGAATATAACCACCACTGCCTTGGTTACCCCAGTTCGGTAAACCATCGGGACAAAGCGCTCCCCAAGAATTCTCGAAGACCCAGGTGTTAAAGGTTATATTAGCACTACCTCCACTGAAGCCAACTTCGCACGAGGTTCTAGGTCCAGGCCAGATCTGCCAACCACCAGAGTATTTAATACCCATGATGACGCCATTGACCGAGTTACCAAAATCGACATTCTGTTCGGTATTCTGAAAGGTCCCACTAATTGAACCACCACCGTCACCCCAAACAATACCTCGATGATTAGATGAACCAGGAGCCCCTGCCCAATAATTTTCTAGGTTGAGTGGAGTCCAGGTCCCCGACCAGATCATGGCAATACAATCGGCGACACTGGACTGACTCCATATCGTAAAATTATTGCCAGTATTAACCGAGGGTCCATTGATATGAATCTGACCACCATTGTCTCGGGTACAGTAGGTGGCATCACCCCAACCGAAGGGCTTCAGGTTGGTAGACCAGACACCCATCCCCTCAATATCCAGGCTATTAATATTGGGCTGGGTTAGATCCCACTTAGAAAATAGCCAGTTACCAGCCCCAAAACGGATACGACAGCCAGAACCAGGCTGGTTATGGCAATATTGATCCACAGCATCAAGAGCAGGCTTATTGTCGTGGCCAACAACAACAGCACCGGTAACTGATGGAGCAGTAGACACCACCAGATTGGCTCCGGACATCGAAGTGACCTTACTAAACCAAGAAGCATTGAGATCGGTATCGGGTGGTGAATTAGGTATTTGAGGATCGGTTATGTGGCGTAATCCCCAATCAACATAACCTCGGCCAGCATTAACAATCGAAGCCCCATTATTAACTACTGGATCGTTAATCCAAACCAATCGAGCAGGGAACCAAGACTGATTATTGATCGACTCATAGAAGAGATAACCTGCGGCGTTAGGGACAGGGGTGCCTTCGTAAACCAACACGGGGGTCGTTAGCGTTGGAAAAACGAAGGCAGCCCCTGCTACGGTGGTGGGTGGGCTTGCGTGGCTAATACTACCATCGGTATCGACTACCGAAACTCTCACACTAATTGAATTGGGTCCTGCTGGAACTGAATTTAAAGCATAACAAACGTCTTCTGGCGTATGATCGTCCCAAAATTGATATTGACCGTTACTCACAGAGTACGATTCAGGTGAATAGGCTCCTCCCGTAGTCTTATTATACAGCGGTTCATTATTTCGGTCGAAAAACATCCCAATATCGGCAGCCCAACCAAGCGCGACATACGGCGAAGCTTGATTTATTAAGCTACATTTGCCTATCAACACATTGGGGGGAGCGATGGCAATCGCCGTACATGGTGTGCTGCCGATATGGCATGGTACTCCTAGATGAGCACCCCAAATCCCTTGATTAACTCCAAAATCAGTCCCGTTGGTAACTAAGGTGGTGGTGCCATTAGACTGCACCGTATAAAATTTATCCGACGGATTACCCCCGAAAGCCGGATCGGCCGGATCTATCAGGGTATTAGCCGCTAAGGCATTGGTGGCAAGTGCTGCTGCCAGACCCAACCAGATGGCGATGATATACTTCCCCACCACGGCTGATTATACTCCTGTAGGTTGTAGCACAGAAAAAAGTAAATTATGACAAACCAGAGGCATATAATTAAGTGTCTTCCACTAGGTTCCATTGGGGTCTGATGGTGTACAGTTGGTTACCCTCCCCAAACACATTAAAGTCGTTCTGTATCTCGACGGGACGGAGACCCTGACCGATGAGATCGGTACCTCGGGGTTCCGGAAACAATTCGAAATCTCTGACATATTCAATCGGTCGTTCGTATTCAATACCCTCTGATTCAATTCCGTAACAGATATATCTAAAGGCATCGGCCCCATGTGACCATTTGTCATGGACCGGATTCCATTTGAAGTCCAGAGTTTTGTTATTAAAGTCCTTGTGATAGTTAATTAGGGCTCTAATTCCAAGATCGCACTTCTCCTTATCAAAGTGGCATCGGGGCATAATTGTTCTAGCGTAATCGATACCCTCTGATACAGACAGTTTGGGTGTGACTTTAAAATAAATACCGAGATCTCTCGCAACTTCTCTTCGAGACCTGCCACTGGTAAACTCTCGTGTCTGGATGTCGTGCGGAGCCCAGTGATTTGAATATACGTAGGGTTTGTCTCTGACAATTTTGACATAGTGAGGCAAGCCTTGCGCGTTATTCTGGTAATAGTCAATCATGAAGATCTCTCGTCCGATCTTCTGAGCGAACCAGATGGCACATTGATCAGCAATTCCCAGGTCCCATCCGGTAAACACAGGATATTTGGGATCCCAGGAAACGGTTCTAATCCGATTCCCCTTATACAGTTCAGCAATGAGTCTGCCGTAATATGAACCCTCTCGAAATCCGACGAAGCTGCAATAGTATTCCTGCTGTATGAGATCCTCGTCCATCCCTGATTTACGCTCTTCATCCAGGTCTTCCTCGCTCATCACTCGCTTGGGACTCTCTCCAGGTCCAAGTTCTGCCCGTTCGTCTGCGGAATCTCGTAGGGTGTCGTCAACGGTTTTGATGGACACAAACCACCCTTTGGCTCCTGACACGGCTTTTTCCCAGAGGAAGAAGGCGTGGTTTCTTCCTCTTGGAGTGAAAATGAAGGATGCCCAACCTCGATTCTCAGTAAGGATGGGGCGAATAAATTCCCATGCAGATGGATATTGCAAGCTATATTCACTATAGACCACACCAACGGGATTAGCACCAACAATGCGGTCCACATGGTCTGATCCTATCAGACGAAATATCGAACCATTGACCAACTGCACTTCCAGCCTTTGGTCATTTTTATAGGCTACCAGCTCCTCCGGAAAGTGCTCCATGAATGGGTAGCCTTCATTCACTCCACTGCCTAAGCCTTCCCAAATAATCAAACGAGCCTGTTCATAGGTCGGCAATACATACCAATACATCCCCACGCGTTCCATCATCCGGCATATGGTGAAGTTCAACCAGGTCTTATCCTTCCCCGATCGCCGATGCCACACACTGACGAAGCGTCGGGCTCCACGGTTCCAGGCTTCAAACACCTCCTGCTGATAGGAGCGTGGGGTGTAATCATGGGGTAGTTCTATATTAAGCTCCATAGTTCATCATTCGCTAGGCACAGTCTCCTTCCCTTCGCCCCCCGATTCAGTAGATTCCTCTTCGCGTATGTCTTTTGGTTCATCATCTTCAGGCTTTTCTTCTTTTTCTGGTTCTTCCATTAGGTTATATCCTTTCCCTTTTCTGAGGCTTGCTTCAACACAAAGTCTTGATAGTCGAATTTTTTGTCCTCTTCTGGTACTAAGTCACCCTCTGTTTCGATGTCTTCTACTTCATCGTCAGCAGTAGATTCCTCTTCGCGTATGTCTTTGGATGATGCATATCCTGCAAGGGAGACTTTAATGTTAATCTCCTTGTCTTCCTTGGCTTGGATCTCTAATGAGCGAATCTGAGGATACACGTATTTAGCCAATTCCTGATGACAACGGAAGCGAAGGTCGTCTTTATCAGTTAATATCGCGATTTTGGCGATTTCATAGAGTGGATCATAGTCATTAACACCCAGGTTATTAACGCGTTGTTTTAGGAAATGGGACAGGTTGGTTATGTTTTCGAGGCCAAATTTGGTAATGGAAGACTCTGGGGCAGCCTTTTCATCACCTAACAGTAGTTTTGCCAATTTATTTCTGGGCATAATAACCCCTTGTAAATTGACGCCTGAGGCATTCCAGTGAGAAGCTTGGGTTTGTAAGAGGTGGATAGGTTTGTAAGAGGTGGATAGGGTTGTGGTCAGCTATCCAGTAGATTCTTCTTCGCGTATGTCTTGTGTTGTTGTAAGCTGTGGATAAGTTTTTTCGAATCAGGTTATTGGAAAGTTAGGCTGTGGATAACTTGTTGATATGTGCGCCGGGAGGTTGTTTGATTATGGCAGGGAGAGAGAAGTTTGTCAAGTACTCGGAAATGATACAGTTGAGATTGCTGTTTAGAAAAAAATCGGCGCGGGTCCTCTGCAAGGATCGTGCCAACCATCCCTAGGTTTGGAGGTATGGCATGCCCTTTGCAAAAAGCATGCTCCATGCCAAATACCAAATGCGAATTTATGGCGCGGCCTTTGCATAAAAGCATGCTCCATGCAAATCCAAATTCGCATTTTGCGAAGTTCAAACTTCATGCCAAGTGAAAAATGCTTATAAATCAAGGGTTTCACTTGGCACGGAGTTTGAATAGGCTTTTTCCCGCGTGCAAAATGAGAATGGCACAGGACTTGCGAATCGCAAGCTTGTGCCAAAGCGAACCTACGGCGAAAACTAGGCGGGGTCGCATCGGTCAGGCACGACCTTTGCATTATTATTGCAAGCTCGGTGCCAACCCAACTGGGAAGTCGGACAGTCGGACATTGGTCGGACAAAACCCATATGGTTTAAGTCGCAAAACACGAAATTTTTGCCTTACACAGGCCAAAAGTGCTTGATTTTCTTATACTTTTAGGCAGTATACACAAATCCACGAGATTTAGTACTCCATAAGGTAAAAATCCGTTTATATGTCCGATGTCCGAGGTGTCCGATGAGAAAAAAAAGAAAAAAAAAAAAAGTTGTAAAAATGTATATAAGAAACTCGGAAAGTCGGACATTAGGCCCTTTGGGCGAATAACCCTTGTCCCGCCTGCATTATTCGAGAGGCCCTTGTCCGACTTGTTTCCGAAAACTGTCCGATGTCCGACATTTTTTTTAGCTCGGCACCGCAATTGCTACTCCGACCCCCAAAAATTATTTTCCCGCCCCCCACATTTGCAAAATGA